>Ga0157374_10000054_pt1 | contig 121713 bp, 98 predicted proteins | sample M25metaG_FD_115308 | JGI IMG/M metagenome (GOLD analysis project Ga0157374, IMG submission 115308) | Miscanthus rhizosphere microbial communities from Kellogg Biological Station, Michigan, USA - M2-5 metaG | ecosystem: Host-associated > Plants > Roots > Rhizosphere > Soil | place: USA...
CCTCTGTGCCTCTGTGCCTCTGTGCCTCCGCGGTTCCCTTTTGTTGTACCGTGTAACTAAACTCCGCGATTGTCCCCCGCTGGGAAAAGCCCCATCTCTCCAGCAGCCTTTTCGCTGTCCCGCCCTATGACCATCGCCTCCCATTCCCGCCAAGTCCTCGCCGGCCTCGCCACGCTCCTCGTTCTCGTCTTCGCTTTCTTCCCCTCCCGCATCCACGCCGCCGACTGGCAATGGTCCGCCCCCATCGAGTCCGTCACCTCCTCCGAGAACAACGGCCACCCCCGCGCCTTCCTCTGGATTCCGCCCAATTGCCAGCACCTGCGCGGCGTGGTCTTCGGCCAGCACAATATGGAAGAGGAGCCGATCTTCGAGCATCCGAAATTCCGCGCCGCGCTCGCCCAGCTCGGCTTTGCGGAAATCTGGGTCACGCCCGCCTTCGACCTCTTCTTTCGCTTCGACAAAGGCGCGGGCGACCAGTTCAACGAAATGATGAAAGACCTCGCCGCCGTCTCCGGTTACAGCGAGCTCGAATACATCCCCGTCGTCCCGATCGGCCATTCCGCCGCCGCTTCCGCGCCGTGGAACTTCGCCGCCTGGAACCCCGCCCGCACGCTCGCCATCATGTCGATCAGTGGCCAGTGGCCCTATTACAAGGACATGAACACCCCCGACTGGGGCACGCGCACGGTCGATGGCATCCCCGGCCTCGTCTCCATGGGCGAATACGAAGGCGCCGAGGGCCGCGCCAGCGCCGGGCTCGCTGACAAAAAGGGTCATCCGCTCACCGCGCTCAGCATGTTGCAAAATCCCGGGGCCGGCCATTTCGACGCCAGCGACGCCAAGGTGGATTACCTCGCCCTCTACTTGAAAAAAGCCGCCCAATACCGGCTGCCCGCCGAGGTCCCGCTCGACCGCCCGACCGTCTTGAAGCCGATCGACCCCACCAAGATGGGCTGGCTCGCCGACCGCTGGCACCGCAACGCACCCCCCAAGTCTCCCACCGCTCCCGTCGCGCAATACAGGGGTGACCCGAATGACGCCTTCTGGTTCTTCGACGGCGAACTCGCCCACGCCACCGAGACCTTCGAAAACCAATACCGCGGCCAGAAAGTCGATCTCCTCGGCTACCTGCAAAACGGCAAGTTTGTGGACCAGAATCCCAAGACCCACCAGCAGGTCACCCTCAACTTCCAGCCGCTGCCCGATGGCGTCAGTTTCAAACTCCAGGCCGGTTTCATCGACACCGTCCCGCCCGGTCGCCCCGAGGGCTGGACCGGCCTCCCCGCCGGCTCGCATGTCGATCACGCCCTCGGCGGCGGCCCCGTCACCATCCAGCGTATCTGCGGCCCCGTCGTCCAGACCGGCCCCGATACCTGGTCCATCCGCTTCTACCGGATGGGCATGGACAACCACAAGCGGTCCAACGAAATCTGGCTTCTCGCCACCCATCCCGGCGACAACGAATACCGGCGCATCGTCCAGCAATCCGTCCTCCACTTCCCGCTCTCCAACACGCAGGGCAAGGACCAAAAGATCACCTTCCCGCAAATTCCCGACCAGCCCGTCGGCACCATGTCCCTCCCGCTCAACGCCCACACCGATTCCGGCGAAAAAGTTTTCTACTACGTCCGCGAAGGCCCCGCCGAGCTCGTGAACGGCAACACCCTCCGCTTCACCCCCATCCCGCCCCGCGCGAAATTCCCGGTGGCCGTCACCGTCGTCGCCTGGCAATACGGCCGCGCCACCGCCCCCCAGCTCAAGACCGCGACTCCCGTCGAAATTACCTTCCGCTTGGTGAAATAATCCTCACCTCCGTCTCTCTCGCGATGGAACAAACGCCCATCGCAGTCTCCTCGCCTTTGGAGTGTGGCGACATGTCGCCGCTTTCCCCAGGCGAGACACGTCTTGCCGTCTTGCTCTACCGGCGGTCTGCAACCGTCGCCCTTATATTTCCCCTCGTGTCCAGACTCAGTCTGGGCACGCGATTGTCCGCGCGCCGGCTCAAGCCAAGACGGGCCTAAAATCCGCTCTTTAAGAAGATCAGGTTTCTTATGCGTTGAATGGTGCCTGCCGACCAAGTAATTTGAACTTAAATCCGTGACGCCCACCGCCCATCCGATTCCTATTGCTGATGAAACGCCAAAGCTTTTGCCGTTCGATAGCGTGTCTCAGGATGATTGGGATCGGCAGCATGCTTTAGGGCAGTTCTTCACCCCGAGCCCGGTTGCTGGGTTCATGGCATCCCTGTTCGAAATTCATTCAGATGAAGTCCGCTTGCTTGATGCCGGCGCGGGGGCGGGAGCGTTGTCCATCGCTTTGATAGAACGGTTGTGTCGCCAGCCACAGAAGCCCAAGCGCATCGTCCTCACGGCCTACGAAATTGACGTCACCCAAATAAAGCCCTTACAGGCTCGGCTGGAGAATTGCCGCCATAAATGCGAGCGCGCCGGGGTTTCATTTTCGGCGAAAATCTTTAATGAGGATTTTATCGCGGCGGCCGTTTCGCAGGTGAGGGGGGACCTATTTGCGTTGAATTTGCCGTGCTACAACGCAGCGATCATCAATCCGCCTTATCGAAAAATTCGCAGCGACTCCCACACCCGGACGCTTTTGCGTTCAGCGGGAATCGAAGCAAGTAATCTCTACGCTGGATTTGTAGCGCTCGTGACCCGGTTGCTGGAACAAGATGGCGAGATGGTCGCGATCACCCCACGAAGTTTTTGCAACGGCCCGTACTTCAAAGCGTTCCGAAAGGACTTTCTGGAGAAAATGTCCCTCCGCCGGTTGCACGTTTTCGAATCACGATCTGCTGCGTTTCGTGGGGATGAAGTATTACAAGAAAACATCATTTTTCGCGCAATCAAAGGCATGCCTGCACCCGGGCAGATTATTCTTTCGAACAGTAGTGGCGAACCTGGAAGTGCAGTGGCAGAACGGGCAATCGATTTTCAAGAAGTCGTATCGTCGGCGGACGCCGATTGTTTCATCCATCTTCCGATGGATCATCATGATCATCAGGCCCGCCATGCCATGGGAAAATTCTCTACCGCATTGGCGAAGCTGGGGCTGACCGTTTCGACGGGGCGAGTAGTGGATTTTCGAGCAAAAGAGTTTCTTCGGGAACAAACCGGTGCGGACACAGTGCCCTTGATTTATCCCTGTCATTTTAATGGTGGCTTCATCCATTGGCCAAAGGAGAAAACCCGCAAGCCCAACGCTATCGTGAGCAACGAGCAGACAAAGGAGTTGCTGGTGCCTGCCGGGGTTTATGTCTTGGTAAAGCGTTTTACGTCGAAGGAAGAGCGAAAGCGCATCGTGGCTTGCATTTACGATTCACAGCAAATTCCAGCGCAACTTGTTGGCTTCGAAAATCACCTCAATTATTTCCATTTCAATGGACAAGGTTTGTCGATGGCACTGGCCAAGGGTTTGGCTGCATTTTTGAATTCAACTGTGGTGGATGTCTATTTCCGCCAGTTTAATGGCCACACTCAGGTCAACGCGACCGACCTGCGGAGTCTGAGATACCCCACCAAAGCGGAGCTTGAAAAGCTTGGGCAAAAAATCACTGATTGGAATCTATCCCAGGCCGAACTTGATACGGTGGTGACGAACGAGCTTTTCTGATGGCGAAGACAAAACAATCCGGCCTGGCAAAGGCGCGCGAGGCGAAGCTTGCCGACGCGATGGCAATCTTGAAATCAATTGGCTTCGCTGCGAGACAAAGTAACGAAGTAGCCGCTTACAGCTTTCTTGCCCTGCTCAATTTGAAGCCATTGCAGCCATGGAGTGAAGCTGAGGAGCCGTTACGCGGAATTACCCCGATCATTGATTTCATTGCCGAAGTATATGGCGTTCAATATGCACCAAATACCCGCGAGACCATTCGCGATGAAGCGGTGAAGTATTTCGTCGAAGCTGGCATGTTGATTCGGAATCCCGATGATTCCAAACGTCCAACCAATAGTGGAAAGACGGTTTATCAAATCGAACCCACTGCGCTTGAACTGTTCCGTTCGTTTGGCGGTTCGGGTTGGAATAGTAAATTGGAGAATTACTTGGTTGAGCGAAACCGTATTCGTCAGGAACTGCTTCGAGAGAGGAAGCTAACCAGGATTCCGGTAATCTTGCCATCCGGCGAAACGATCACGATCTCCCCGGGTGGGCAAAATCCACTCATTAAGACTGTCATCGAGGAGTTTTGTCCGTGCTTTGTTCCGGGCGGTACCGTGATTTACATCGGCGACGCTGAGGATAAGTTTCTGCATCTGGATGCCGATTATCTTCATCAGTTGGGAGTCGTCATTTCTGCGGCGGCCAAGATGCCTGATGTGGTCGTGCACGATGTGAAGCGCAATTGGCTGTTGCTCATCGAAGCGGTAACTAGTGCCGGTCCGGTGGACGGGAAACGGCGGAAAGAGTTGAAGGAGCTGTTTACTGGTTGTCAGGCGGGGCTGGTTTTCGTTACCGCGTTTTCAACCCGCGATGCGATGCGGAGTTTCTTGACTCAAATCTCATGGGAGACGGAAGTGTGGATTGCAGAAGATCCGGCGCACATGATTCATTTCAACGGCGAGCGGTTTCTCGGCCCGTATCCAGATGTCATCTCAAAGCCTGTTTAAGGAGTTTTGATTTAATTCCATCCATTCTTTCTTGGTGGTTTCTCTGTGGTTTTGCCCAAAACTGCACGTTTTTCCCCGCAAAAATCCCCGCCCGCACTTGCCAGATGTGCGACCTTCTACGACGTAGAAAACCCGGATTTTTGCCCACATGAAAAAGAACCCGCCTGTCCATTCACCTGCTGCCGTGCCTGAGGCCGGAGTGGTCCGCATTCGCGGGGCCCGCCAGAATAATCTGAAGGGGTTCGACCTCGACCTGCCGCTGGGCAGGCTGAATGTCATTTCGGGGCCGAGCGGGTGTGGCAAGTCGAGCCTGGCGTTCGATACGATTTACGCGGAGGGGCAGCGGCGGTATGTGGAGACGTTTTCGCCTTATACGCGGCAGTTCATGGATCGCATGGACAAGCCGCAGGTGGATGAAATTCTGGGCATCCCGCCCGCGATTGCGATCGAGCAGGCGAACCATGTGAAATCCACGCGCTCCACCGTGGGGACGATGACGGAGATCAACGATTATCTGAAGCTCCTCTTCCCGCTTGTCGCGGAGGCGTCGTGTCCCTCGTGCGGACGCGGTATCCGGCCCGAGACGGCGCAATCCATCGTGCGCGAGATTTTTGCCAAGTGCGAGGGGCAGGCGGTGCTCGTCACCTTCGGCGTGCCCGCGCCGGTGGGAACGAAGCCGGCGGAGTTCTTCGATTTCCTGCGCCAGCAGGGCTACCTGCGCGCGTGGCTGGAGGGGGAGGTGACCCGGCTCGACGAAACGCCGAAATTGAAGCGGCTCCCCGCCGTGGTGCAGGTGATCCAGGATCGCGTGACGGTGAACGAGGAAAACCGCAGCCGCATTGCCGAAGCCGTTGAAACCGCGCTCCGTTTCGGCAAAGGCAAGCTGACGCTCATCCCCGGCGCTCAAGCCTCAACGCTCAACGCTCAACTTCCCTTCAGCAGCGGCTGGCATTGCCCGCATTGCGACCTGGAGATCACGCCGCCGAGCGCGGGGCTCTTCAGTTTCAATCATCCGCTTGGCGCGTGCCCGGATTGCAAGGGCTTTGGCCGCATCATCACGATTGATCTGGAGCGGGCGATTCCGAATCGCAGCCTGAGCCTCAAGGAAGGCGTGGTGAAACCGTTCCAGACCGAGAATGGACAGGAATGCCAGCGCGACCTGCTGAAGGCGGCGGCGCGCAAGGAGGTGGATGTGAATTGCCCTTTCGAGGACCTGCCCGAGGCCGATCAGCGCTGGGTGCTCCAGGGCGAGCCGCGCGGCGAGGGGGTGTCGGGCGAAGATCTTTGGAAGGCCGGGCTGTGGTATGGAGTGAAAGGTTTTTTCACCTGGCTGGAATCGAAGAGCTACAAGATGCACGTGCGCGTGCTGCTGAGCCGCTATCGCACCTACGCGCTGTGCCCGACCTGCAACGGCGGCCGTTTCCAGTCGGCCACGCTCAATTTCCGCGTCGCGGGCAGGACGCTGCCCGAGCTGATGGTGATGCCGGCCGAAACGCTGCTGCCGCTGCTCCGCCACGCGAGCGGCGCGGTGGTGGACGAAAGCGGCAGGGACGACTCGACGCGCGAGATGTTGCGCGAGGCGATCACTTCGCGGCTGCGCTATCTCATCGAGGTGGGCCTCGGTTATCTGTCGCTCGACCGCCCGACGCGCACGCTCAGCGGCGGCGAGGTGGAGCGCGTGAACCTCACGACCTGTCTCGGCGCGTCGCTGGTCAATACGCTCTTCGTTCTCGACGAGCCGAGCGTCGGCCTGCATCCGCGCGATGTGGGGCGGCTGGTGAAGGTGATGCGCGAGCTGCGCGACAAGGGCAATACGCTCCTGGTGGTCGAGCACGAGGAGGCCGTCCTGCGGGCCGCCGATAATCTGGTGGAGCTCGGGCCCGGTCGCGGCGAGGCGGGCGGGGAGCTCGTTTTCCACGGCCCGCTCGATGCGGCGCTCAAGCTCAAGGGCGGGAAATCGCTCACCGCCGATTACCTGAGCGGCCGCCAGCAGATCGAAGTTCCCGCCGTGCGCCGCCAGCCCACCGCCTGGATCGGCGTGGAAGGTGCGAAGGAGCACAACCTGCAAAATGTGGATGTGCAATTTCCGCTCGGCGTTTTTGCCTGCATCACCGGTGTGTCCGGCTCGGGCAAGAGCACGCTAGTGCATGAGGTGCTGTATCGCAACCTGCTCCGGGCCCGGGGCGAGGCCTGCGAGGAAACGCCCGGTGCCTGCCGCCGCATCACCGGCTTTGATGGCGTGAGCGGCGTGGTGATGGTCGATCAATCGCCGCTGGCCCGCACTCCGCGCTCCAGCGTGGCGTTGTATCTCGGCGTGTTCGATTACGTGCGCGAGGCGTTTGCGACCTCGCCCGCCGCGCTGGCCCAGGGCTTCACCGCGAGCGCCTTCAGCTTCAACTCCGGCACCGGACGTTGCGAACGCTGCTCCGGCACAGGCTTTGAGAAGATCGAAATGCAGTTCCTGAGCGACTTGTTTGTGCGCTGCCCCGAGTGCGAGGGACGCCGCTACCAGCCGCATGTGCTGGAGGTGAAGCTGCGCGAAAAGTCCATCCACGACGTGCTGGAAATGACCGTCACCCAGGCGATTGAATTTTTCTCGCACGACCTGCGCATCGCCGAACCGCTCGGCGTGCTGGCGGAACTCGGCCTCGGCTATCTGCGTCTCGGCCAGCCGCTGAATGTTCTTTCCGGCGGCGAATCCCAGCGCCTGAAGCTGGTGCAGCATCTCACCGAGGGGAAGCAGAAGGGCGGCGCGCTGCTCATTTTCGACGAGCCGACCACCGGCCTCCATTTCGACGACGTGGCGATGCTGCTCAAGGTCTTCCAGCGTCTCGCCGCGCAGGGGAACAGCCTGCTCGTGATCGAGCACAACCTCGAAGTCATCAAGTGCGCCGATTACGTCATCGACCTCGGCCCCGAAGCCGGCAGCAGCGGTGGCACCATCACCGCCATCGGAACTCCGGAGGAGGTGGCGCAGGTCGGGGAGTCGCATACCGGCCGCTTCCTGCGTTCCGTTCTCAACCGTAACCACTACGACTCGCTCTCCGCTGAACAAGAAAGCCTGCGGGTCGCAGAAGCGCCGCTCTCATCGTTCAACCCTCAACCCTCAACGATTTCCATCCACGGCGCCCGCGAGCACAACTTGAAGAATATCTCGCTGCAAATCCCGCGCGACCAGATGGTGGTCATCACCGGCCTGAGCGGTTCCGGCAAGAGCACCCTGGCGTTTGACCTGCTTTTCGCCGAGGGCCAGCGCCGTTTCCTCGACAGCATGTCGCCCTACGCCCGCCAGTTCGTCGAGCAACTGGAGAAGCCGGATGTGGACTTGATTTCCGGCCTGCCGCCGAGCGTCGCGATCGAGCAGCGCGTTACCCGCGGTGGTGGCAAATCGACGGTCGCCACCGTCACCGAGGTTTACCATTTCCTGCGCCTGCTCTTTGCCAAGCTCGGCACGCAATACTGTCCGAAATGCGACGTGGCGGTGGAAAAGCAGAGCCTGCAATCCATCGTCACCAAGGCCGAGGCGCTGGCCGCGAAGGGCAAGATCCGCATCCTCGCCCCGCTGGTGAAGGCCCGGAAAGGTTTTCACACCGACGTCGCACGCTGGGCCCGCCGCCAGGGCTTCGAGCAACTGCTCGTGGACGGCAAGTGGGTGTGGGTGGATTCGTTTGAAAAGCTCGAGCGCTTCCGCGAGCACACCATCGATGTGCTGGTCGGCGAGCGGAATTCGCCCAAGCATCTGCGCGAGATTTTAAAGCGCGCGCTGGAGATCGGCCGCGGCACCGTGCGGCTGATGGATGCGAAGAACAAAGTCACCGTCCTGAGCACCGAGATGAGCTGCCCGAGTTGCGGCGACTCGTTTGAGGAGCTCGATCCGCGCCTCTTTTCCTTCAACTCGCCGCACGGCTGGTGCCAGGGCTGCCGCGGCTTCGGCGAGATCTGGACGGCCGCGGTGAATGACCGCGCCGAATCGCAACTGGAGCAGGAGCTTTACGAGGAGCGCCAGCACGAGTGGCTGGAGGAAGGCGAGGCCACGCCCTGCCCGCGCTGTCTCGGCACCCGGCTCAACGATGCCGCGCGCCACGTGCGGGTGGGCGAATGGACGATTGCCCAGTTCGTCGCCCAACCGGTGCAGGCGGCGCAGACGATGCTGGGCACCTGGAAATTTACAGGGAACCAAAAGCTGATCGCGCGTGATCTCATTCCCGAGATTGCCCAACGTCTCAAATTCATGATGACCGTCGGCCTCGGCTACCTGTCGCTCGACCGCTCCGCGATGACGCTGAGCGGCGGTGAATCGCAGCGCATCCGCCTCTCGGCCCAGCTCGGTTCGAACCTGCGCGGCGTCCTCTACGTCCTCGACGAGCCGACGATTGGCCTGCATCCACGGGACAACGCCGCGCTGCTCGATACGCTGGAAGCCCTCAAGCAAAAGGGCAACTCCCTCGTCATCGTCGAGCACGACGAGGACACGATGCGCCGCGCCGATACGATCATCGACCTCGGCCCCGGCGCCGGGATGAACGGCGGCCAGGTGATGGCCGTCGGCTCGCTGGCGGAAATTTGCAAGGTCAAGGAATCCGTCACCGCGCGCACCCTCTCGAATCCAGTCACCCATCCGCTCAACGGCGCCTGGCGAGCGCTCGATAAAACGACCCGCTGGCTCACGCTCAGCGAGGCCACGACCAACAACCTGAAGAATGTCACCGTGGACTTCCCGATCGGGCGATTCACGGCCATCTCCGGCATTTCGGGATCGGGGAAAAGCACACTCATGCGCACCCTGCGCGATGCCTGTCGCAAGGCGCTGGACAAAAAATCCAAACTGAACGTCGAAGCGAAACTCACCGGCGCGGAACATCTGGAAACCCTCTACGAAGTGGACCAGTCGCCGATCGGCAAGACCTCGCGCTCCACGCCCGCGACCTACATCAAGGTCTTCGACGAAATTCGCAAGCTTTACGCCCAGATGCCGCTGGCCCGCATGCGGGGCTACACGGCGAGCCGTTTTTCATTCAACAACGCCGGTGGCCGTTGCGAGACCTGCGGCGGGCAGGGGATCATCAAGATCGAGATGAACTTCCTCCCGACCAGTTATCTCCCGTGCCACGACTGCAATGGCAAACGCTACAACCCGCCCACGCTCGAAGTGCTCTTCAACGACAAGAGCATCGGCGATGTGATGGCGATGACGATGGCCGAGGCGGCGGATTTTTTCAGCGCCCAGCCGTCAATCCATCGTCCGCTCGCCCTGCTGCTGGATACCGGCCTGGGGTATCTGCGACTCGGCCAGCCCAGCCCGACCCTCAGCGGGGGTGAAGCCCAGCGGCTCAAGCTGGTGAGCGAGCTGTCGCGCGGCGTCGGCCGGGCCCAGCACTCCCGCCTGCGCAAGCAACGCGAGCCCAAGAGCACGCTCTATTTGCTCGAAGAGCCCACGATCGGCCTCCACACCGCCGACGTGCGCGAGCTGTTGAAGGTCATCCACCGCCTGGTGGATGAAGGCAATACCGTGGTCGTGATCGAGCACCACATCGAGCTCATCGCCGAGGCCGATTACGTGGTCGATATTGGCCCCGAAGCGGGCGCCGAAGGCGGCCAGCTCGTCGCGGCCGGCCCGCCCAACGAAATCGCCAGCCACCAGACCAGCCGTACTGCGCCGTTTTTACGTTCGGTTTTGCGGGCGGTCGGCGGAGGCAAGAACCATTCCCATCGCCGGAAGAATGACAAGGGCTGATTGCAGCAACAGCCGGGAGATGGATGAAGTGATGTGCCGGGTGTAAGGCTGCATCGAGCTAAAGAGATACGTGAACGAGAAAATGAACTGGGGCAGTAATCCCAGCAGCAGGAGTGGGACGGCGATTTTCCATCTTTTGGTGATGGAAAAATAAAGAACCATGAGGAAAAAAACGATCCAGGTGAGTCCCCAGCGCTCGAAGCTGATCCATTCGCTGCCCAGGTAGTGAAGAATGGGGAGCGTGCGGTCTGCATTTTGTTTGAGCACGCTCAACGTCATCGGTGAAAAGTCGGTGCGGTTGTGGGTATGCACCAGATGGAAAAATACCAGCATGGCCGCTTTGATGAGCACGGCGGGGAAAGCCAGCCAGGCCAGGATTGAAAACGGGCGTTTGTGAATAAAGATCGCGAGGGTCGTGGCCAGCATGAAGCAGAGCCAGAGCACCATGCCATCCTGTTTGATCCAGAGGAGAAGACCGCTGGTTGCCGCAAGCAAAGGGAGCGAATCCAGCGTCCCATTTTGAAAAAACCGAAGCAGTTCCACCGTGCAGGCGAGATAGAAAACGGCCAGGGGAAAGTCGCAATATCCCGAGCCAAAGCCGCCCTCACTGTTGGTGAGAACCATGGGAATAAAAAAGAGCAGCATCGCGGAACCCAACGAAGCCATTTTACTTCCCGTGAGCCGCATCACTCCATCGAAGGTCAGTAGAACCGCGGAGAGATAGAAGAAGGGGAAAATGAATCGGACCCAGTATTGGTCCGGAGCTCCAAGGCACCGGTAAACCCAGGTTTCCGTAAGGGGCAGGAGAAGTGGATAATCCTGATGAGAGGTGATTTGGAGTGGATCGCTGAAATAGGTCAAGGGCACCACCCCTCCATTGAAAAACGCGAAGCGCGCTTTTATTTCCCACATCAACAATCCATCCCAGCCAAAAGCCTGTTGGGATTGAATCCAAAAAACCACGGTTAGTTGGAGGGCCAGGATTGCAGTCAGAATGAACGTGAGGGCGGTTGGTTTCTGTCTTGCACCTTGGAACAACGTTTTTCTACGGAGAATGTTTCCACCGGCCAGGGCCAGTGCGAGGGCACCCATTCCCACCAGGGTGACAAGTGACTTGCCGGAGCAAACCCAACCGCCCATCCACATCATCAGCGAGACACTGGCACAGCCCAGCAGCCATGAATGACCAATCAATCCCGCCAGGGAGAATTGTGGGCGACGGATCGTGAGCAGGGAATAAGTGCCCGCGCCGGCGGAAAAAATCACCACGATAGCGCAAAGGAGTTTGAGCAGATTCATCGAACAGAAGTTGGGGACTTAAAGGCGAACACGCGTGGAGCGATCCATTGCCCGTCCGGCATGCCTGGGGCAGGAGAAAATCCGCTCAGGAGAAACAGGGCGGGGGCGGACGTTGGGAGAGGGAGGGATGAGGAGGCGAGCTGATCCAGCTTGATGATCTCCACCGGTCTTGGCCAGAGCAGGTAGCGGATGATATTCGCCGTCAATTTTCCACTTCCGTCATTCGTGGGGGCCACGACGGTGACGGGAGCCGAGGGATTTTGCTGGTTGAAGTAGGCGAGCAGTTTTTCCGATCCGGCGGTCCCACAGCTTGCCAGGAGTGCGCCGTCCACACCGCAAAGAGGGCCAGTTCCATCAATCCTGCACGTCTCCGGGAGGATGATCGCGAGCTTTTCGAAACGTGGAGTCGGCAAATGAGTTTTGAAATGACCGATTCTGAATTGCTTCTTAGTCAACGGAACCTCGACATCCAGGCGTGGCAATCCATGAGATCCTGCCACCACAAATGCCAGCATCAATAAAACAATAAGGCCACGGTAGAGCGCGCTCCGCAGAAGCATCTCACCTGCTTTAGTTTAACTTCGCGAAATCTGTCAATACCACTCGACATCGAATGGCGATTCCCCTTCGATTTTCGAGATGCTTGCGTATTACCTGCACGATCTCAGTCCGTTCATCATTCAATTCGGCGAAGGCTTCGGGCTGCGCTGGTATGGCTTTGCCTATGTGATGGCCTTCGTCTGCGGCTGGTGGCTCTTTCGCTGGCTGGCGCAGCAGGGTTATTCCGAATTGAAGCCGGAGAAAGTGGGCGACTTCATTTCGCTGGCTGCCTTTTTCGGGGTGATGCTCGGCGGGCGCCTCGGGTGGACGCTCTTTTACTGGCTGCCGGAGAAAGGGCTGATGGATGTGCTCACGCATCCGCTGGATTTCTTCAAGGTGTGGCAGGGCGGCATGGCCAGCCACGGGGGCATGCTGGGGCTGATCATTTTTACCTGGGTTTATGCGCGGAGGAACAAGATTTCGTGGACCAGTATTGGAGATAATTTGTGCGTGGTTGCGCCGGTGGGTCTGTTCTTCGGTCGCGTGGCGAATTTCATCAACGGCGAGTTGTGGGGGCGGATTACCAACGTGCCATGGGCGGTGCAATTCCCGGCCGAGTTGTCCGACGATACGAGTCTGGCCGGCCAGTTGCGGGAAAAGATGAGCGACAAGCTGGGAATCACCGACAGTCCCGATGGCCTTCAATACCTCACGGAAGCGGCCCATCGCACTCCGGAAATGACGAGCGCCCTGCATGAAATCCTGCCGCCCCGCCATCCCTCGCAGATCTACGAGGCGTTGCTGGAGGGCGTGTTCCTTTTCACCGTGCTCTGGTTCCTGCGCACGCGGACGAAGCAACCGCGGGGCGCACTCACCGGCTATTTCTTCATTCTCTACGCGATCGTACGGATCATCGGCGAATGTTTCCGGGTGCCGGATTCCGCCTGGCATGCGGGGCCGCTTTCCGCGGGGCAGACGCTCTCGCTGTTCCTGATCGTGCTCGGCGGGGTCTTCATCGCCTACGCCCGGCGTACGAAGCAGTATGAGGCGCACGATGCACTCGCAGGCGGCCAGGCTGGCTAGTGCCTTGCTTGCGAATTTTGATGAGTCCTCCCGGGGCTCGTCTTTGCGGAGGCCGTGGAAAGAATCGGCTTCTTCTTTCCACGTTGGTTCGTCTCCCCGGGCGACAGAGTCGCGCAGACAATCGCGTGCCCAGACGGAGTCTGGGCACGAGGAGCCGAAGAATCTCCATCTATTTCTGGAGCAGGGTTGGTGTGGACCGTTTCCTCAGCACCAGAAATAATTGGAGATTCTTCGTTCCTCAGAATGACAGCAGTTTACTACGCCAGCCCGTGCTCGATGGCGTAGTGCATCAGCTCCGCATTGGTGCGCATGCCCATTTTATCGAGGATGCGCGTGCGGTAGGTGCTGATCGTTTTGACGCTGAGTGAAAGCTCGGCGGAGATTTCCTTGAGTGTCTTCCCCGAGGCAATCATGCGCATGACTTGAAACTCGCGATCGGAGAGCAGCTCCTGCGGGGGCTGGGAGTTGTTACGCAGGCTGGCGGCCAGCATTTCGCCCAGCGACGCGCTGATGTAATGGCCGCCGGAGAGAATCTTTTGGACCGCGGCAATGAACTCGCTCGGATCGCTATTTTTCGTAAGATAACCCGCTGCTCCGGCGCGCAACACGCGGACGGCAAACTGATCCTCGGAGTGCATACTGAGCACCAGGATCGGTGTATCGGGCTGGGCCTGGCGCAGCTGTTGCAGGATGTCGAGCCCGCTGCGCCCGGGCATGGTGATGTCGAGCAGGATGAGGTCCCACTTTTCGGCCCACACTTTTTCCAGGGCCTCGGTGGCATTGGAGGCTTCACCGAAGGCGACATTGGCGAGGCGCGTGGCAAGGATGCGCATGATTCCCTCGCGCAGCACCGCATGGTCGTCGGTCACAAGGATTTTAATTGGCGAGGTGTCTGGCATGACAATGAAAGGTTCCGTGGAGTAATCGAATCATCAACTGGCAATGGTTTTTTCCGGGGGGCCGAGGGGCGATTCTGCCTGGGCAGGAAAGCCGTTCTTAAACGGAAAGGAGACCGCGACCACCGTGCCCTGGGAAGGCGTGCTCTTGAGGAAAAAGTGACCGCCCACCAGATTCGCGCGTTCCCGCATCCCTAGAATGCCGAAGGTGCGTCCCGGCTGCACGGTGGAGGAATCGAAGCCGCGCCCGTCGTCGCGGATGCGCATGGTGACGTGGTCGGGCGAGGCGGAAAGGTCGATGGTGACCGAGGAAGCCTCCGCGTGGCGCATCACATTGGTGAGAGCTTCCTGGCAGATGCGAAAAAGGGTGGTGGCCTGATCGGCGGGAAGGATGATTTCGGGGTGGCGGCAAATAAAAGTGCAGGGGACGGAAGTGCGGTTTTCGAAGTCCTCGGCCAGCCATTGCAGGGCCGCGACGGCACCGAGCTCGTCGAGAATGCCGGGGCGGAGTTCCGTGCAGAGCTTGCGCACGCGGGAGATGGTTTCGTTGGCCAGCTTGCCGAGGGCGGCGATGCGCTTGCGGGTGTCGGGATCGGACTGGGGGGTGATGTAGAGATTTTGGAGTTCGATTTTCAACGCGGCGAGGACCTGCCCCAGTTCGTCGTGGAGTTCCCGGGCGATGCGGCGGCTTTCCTCCTCGCGGACAGTATGGAGGTGGGCGGAGAGGGCGCGTTGCTGGTCCTCGCTGGCGCGCAGGGCGGCGAGGGCTTCCTCGCGCTCCAGTTCGCGGTCCTCCATCTGGCGGGCCATTTCGTCGAAGGTCGCGGAAAGCTGGTCCACCTCGGTGACCCCGCCGGGGGCGGAACTTCGGGCCTTGAAGTCGCCGCTGGCGAGCCGCGCCGCCGCCCGGCGCAGCGCGCTGAGCTGGCGGAGGACGAAGGCATCGCTGCCATGCCAGGCCGCGGCGACGGCGAGCAGCGCGCCGATGACGAGGGCGATGATGCTGCGGTCGATGGCGACGTTGTAGGGGCCGTAGGTTTCATCCTGCGGCACGCTGACCACCGCATAGAAGGTATTGTCGCTGGCTGGCAGCACCGAGGCAAAGGCATAGATCTGGACGTTTCCACCCGCATCGGTGGATTCGATGACCCCGGATTGCTGATGGCTGATGCTGGAGAACAGGTCGCCCTTGGAGAGATCCTTCTCCATCCATTGCTGGTTGTCGGGAAAATGCGCGAGGACGCGGCCGTTTTGATCGAGCACCATGGCGGCGGAATGCTCGGGCAGATCGATCGAGGCGAGGACTTTCTCCAAAATGCTCAAGCGCAGCGAGGCAAAGGCGACCGCCTGGATTTTTCCCTGGGCATCGAAGACCGGACAGCCGAAACGGATCAGCGGCAGGTGGGTCACCTGTCCGATCTGGTAGGGGCTCACCGAAAAGCTACCCTGATGAATGATCCGTTGGAACCATGGCTCTCCGGCACGCACGCTGGTTTTTTGGGTGGGATCGAGGGCGGAGCTGATCCACGTGCCCTCCAGATCCATGACGCCCAGATTCGTGTAATCCAGGTTCTTGGGCAGGAGATCCTTCAAGATCGCAGTGCAGGCGGCGTAGTTGCCGGTCTGCAATTGCGGCAGCGCGGCGATGGTGGTGACCATCTTCCGGGCGCCCTCGACGTTTTGTCCCAGCGAACTGGAAATGATCTGCGTCCGCCGCCAGGCATCCAGCCGCACCCACTTCGCCTCGGCCTCGCGATCGGAAGAGACGCTGTAAATTTGCAGCACGGAAGCCGGGGCGAGCGCGAGCATCACGAGCACGACCAGACGGAATCGCAGCCCCCTGGTGATCGAACTGACCCAGCCATTTGCCAACATGGAGAAATTAACTACCACATTCCAACCTCACGGTCTAGAAAGAGGACAATGTTTCCCGCTGGTGAACTGCATCGACTTTCCCCCTCGGTTTTCTTCTGGACGGCGTGGTCGCCCGAGGTGAAGGCGGAGTTGGGAAGCACCGCGGTCGTCGTGCCGGGCGGGCTGGTGCTGGTGGACCCGATTCCGCTCCAGGCCCCGCTATTTGAGAAAATGACGGCGGAATTTCCGCCGGTGGCGCTCGTGCTCACCAACGGCAACCACGAGCGGCATTCCACGGAACTGGCGACCCGGCTGGGGATTCCCCGGTCCGCCCATGCCGGGGCTGGAATCGAGGGGGATTTCACTGCGATTACAGAGGGAGATTTGCTTTTTGACGCCTTGCGCGTCATTGAACTGCCGGGAGCCGGTCCCGGGGAAGTGGCTCTCTACGTGGAAGATGCCAGCCTGCTGGTGATCGGCGACGCCCTCATCCACATGGAGTCCACGGGATTTGTCCGCTTGCCGGCCAAATATTGTAATGATCCCCGGGAGCTCGATAATTCGTTGAAAAAGCTGCTCGCATTTTCTTTTGAAATGATGACCTTTGCACATGGACTGCCGATCCCCCAACGGGCGAAACGGCAACTTCAATCCATGTTAACCTCATGAAAATCCTTAACTTCATCCTGCTCGTGGTCGCGATTCTGGCCTTGCTGGCAACAGCCATGCCGCTTCTCGCCCAGGAGCCTGTTCCGGTTGCCCCCGCAGTTAGCCCTGCGGCGGTCGCCACCCCTGTTGAAGCCGCATCCGCGGCTTCAGCAGCGGGGGTGGAGCAGCCAAAGATCGAGCAGATCAAGCCGGATCAAGTGGTGCCCGATGAGGTGACGGATGCGATCAACACCTTTTTCCAGACCATCGGCCATGGCGAAGTGGACCGCGCCTACGATGTGCTGACCAAAAATTCCAAGATCGGCGAAAATGTGGCCGATGTCTCGGTGCTCAAGGACAAAAGCCGCGAGGCAATCAAGCTCTACGGCGCGATTCGCGGCAGCGAGATCACGCAGATCAAAGTCGTGGGCAAGCACCTCGCCCGCATCACCACCATTTCCCTGGGAGCCGATATGCCGCTGCGCTGGCGCTTCTACTTTTACGAGAGTGCGGCGGGCTGGAAGCTGATTGATCTGCGAGTGGACGACCGGCTGGTGGATCTTTTCGATGAGAACCCGGCCGAAGCCCCGGCGTCTTCTCCTGCCCCGTGATCGGACGGCTGCTCGCTTTCATCCGCTTTTCGCACACCATCTTCGCCCTGCCTTTCGCGCTTGGGGCGATGCTGGTGGCCGCGCATGGCTGGCCGGGCTGGACCCTCTTCGGCCTCATCCTGCTTTGCATGGTCTTTGCCCGGACCTCGGCCATGACTTTCAACCGGGTGGTGGATTGGGAAATGGACAAGCGCAATCCGCGCACGGCTGGCCGGCACCGGCTGGTTTCCTTTCCCGTGGCGATTGCGACGCTGGTGATCAGTTCCGCCGCCTTTGTTGCGACGACGAAGCTCATCAATCCGCTGTGCTTCCTGCTCTCGCCGGTCGCGCTGGTGATTCTCTTCTTTTACTCGCTCACCAAGCGGTTCACCTCGCTGGCGCATTTCTTTCTCGGTCTCGCCCTGGGCACCTCGCCGATTGGGGCCTGGGTGGCCGTGACCGGGGAGATGGCCTGGCAGCCGATGGTGCTCTGCGCGGCGGTGCTGCTCTGGGTGGCCGGTTTTGATCTCATCTACGCCACGCAGGACTATGAGTTCGACCGCGAGGAAAAGCTGCATTCGCTGGTGGTGAAGCTGGGCATCCCGCGCAGCCTGCACCTCGCGCAATGGCTGCACGCCGGGATGTTCATTGGCCTGCTCGCCTTCGGCTGGGTCACGCATCTGGGCCCGATCTACTACGCGGCGATGGTGCCGATCCTCGGCGCGCTGGTCTATGAGCACTCCGCTGCCGGTGAGCAAAATCTCGACGCGATCAACCGCGCCTTCTTCTACAGCAACGGCTTTGTCGGCGTCGTCTTCATCGCCGCGATTGCCCTGGATGCGGTGCAGAATCCGCATCAGGACGATGCCGGGGCTTTGAGCGGACGCAAGCACGTGGCGCATCCGATTCATGCGCACCGCCATTATTCGCGGTAGGGGTGGATTTTTAACCGCGGATAACGCGGATTGCCCGGATGGGGAGGAGGGCGAGACAGAGTCTCGCGGGTTATTGCGTTACCAGACGGAGTCTGGTAACGAGGGGATTACACCATGGCTCATCTTCATAGCTCGGTCGCTAGTTTGCGCGTGAAAGGAGATACTCTCAACCCCGACGAGATCACTAGGTTATTGGGAGCTCCGCCGAGTTACTCACATGCCTGCGGCGATGAGCTCATCGGTCACAAGACACGTCAGGTCAGGATCGCTAAATCTGGCATGTGGTCGCTTCATGCTGGTGAATGCGAACCCGAGGATTTGGATAGCCAAGTCCAAGAGATTCTTGGCGATCTTACTGCAGACCTGTCTGTCTGGGCCGATCTTGCTCAGAGGTTTGAAATCGATTTGTTTTGCGGCTTATTTATGAAAGTCGCAAATGAAGGAGTCCTGCTGGCTCCTGCGACTCTCATGGCGCTTGGAGAGCGCGGCATCGCGCTTGATTTGGACATATATGCCCCCTAATCGCTGAGGATTTTCCGGCTCCATTCTTCGGTCAAAGTCCTCTTCACCTTCGTGTTCTTCGTGGTGAAAATTTTCGGGCAGCTCGATGACGCATCATGAAATCATGATGGGTTGTTTTGTTGGTTGAGAAATTGGCGAAAGTGGGTTTACTTGGCAGTCCGCCAATGAATACGAATCCTGCCACTTCTCATCCGCTTCAGGCGCTGTTGCGCGAACGCATCGTCGTGATCGACGGCGCGATGGGGACGACCATCCAGCAATACAAACTGAGCGAGGAGCAGTTTCGCGGCGAACGGTTCAAGGACTGGATCGGCAAGGACGCGCACGGGAAGGAAATCCAGTTCCTCAAAGGCAACAACGAGTTGCTGAATCTCACGCAGCCGCAGATCATCGAGGAAATCCACCGCCGCTACTTCGAAGCGGGGGCGGATATTGCGGAGACGAATACCTTCAACGGGCAGTTTATTTCACTCGCCGATTACGGGATGGAATCGCTGGCCTACGAGCTTTCTTTCGCCGGGGCGCAATGTGCGCGGCGGGCGGCGGATGTGGTGATGGCGAAGGAGCCGGGCCGCCAGTGCTACGTGGCGGGGGCAATCGGGCCGACCACCAAGACCTCTTCCATCTCCACCGACGTCAACGATGCCTCAGCCCGCGGGACGACCTGGGATGAATTGGTGGCGGCTTACGGTGAGCAGACCCGCGCGTTGCTGGATGGCGGGGTGGACATCCTGCTGGTGGAGACCATTTTCGATACGTTGAATGCGAAGGCGGCCTTCTTCGCCATTCAACAGGTGTTCGACGAGCGGAACCTCGTGGCCGTGCCTTATACGAAGGATGGCAGCGGACCGGTGGTGCCGGAAGGCGGGCGGGCGATTCCGCTCATGGCCTCGGTGACCTTTATTCAAAAGGGCGGCGTGCGCGGCGTGACCGGGCAGACGGTCGAGGCTTTTTGGAACTCCATCTCGCATGTGCCGCTGCTGAGCGTGGGCATGAACTGCGCGCTCGGGCCGGAGGAGATGCGTCCGCTGATCGAGGATCTGGGCCAGCTGGTGCCGATCTATGTGAGCGTGTATCCGAATGCGGGCCTGCCGAATCCACTCCTGCCGACTGGTTTCCCTGAGACGCCGGAATCCCTCGCGCCGCAACTGGCGAACTGGGGGCTTGATGGCATTTTCAACATCGTGGGCGGTTGCTGCGGAACGACTCCACCGCACATTGAAAAAATCGCGCAGGCGGTGCGGAGCATCAAGCCACGCCTCGTGCCCGAAGTGGTGCCGTATCTGCGCCTGAGCGGCATCGATGCGCTCACGCTCACGCCGGAGACGAATTTCCTCAACATCGGTGAACGCACCAACGTGACCGGCTCGCCGAAATTTGCGAAGCTGATCCTCAACGGCCAGTACGAGGAAGCGGTGAGCGTCGCGCGCCAGCAGGTGGAAAACGGCGCGCAGGTGATCGACGTGAACATGGACGAAGGCATGCTCGACGGCGTCGCGGCGATGACGAAGTTCATGAACTACATCATGACCGAGCCCGAGATCGCGAAGGTGCCGGTGATGGTGGACAGCTCGAAGTGGAGCGTGATCGAGGCCGGCCTCAAGTGCATGCAGGGGAAGGGGATCGTGAACTCGATTTCGCTCAAGGAAGGCGAGGCGAAGTTCCTCGACCAGGCCCGGCTGGTGCGGCGCTACGGCGCGGCGGTGGTCGTGATGGCCTTCGACGAACAGGGGCAGGCGGACACCTTTGAGCGCAAGATCGAGATTTGCGAACGCAGCTACCGGCTGCTGGTGGACCGCGTGGGCTTTCCGCCGACGGACATTATTTTTGATCCGAACATCCTGACCGTCGCGACGGGCATCGAGGAGCACAACAACTACGCGGTGAACTTCATCGAGTGCGTGCGCTGGATCAAGGCCAACCTGCCCGGCGCGAGCGTGAGCGGTGGCGTGTCGAACATCTCGTTTTCTTTCCGCGGTAACAACGTGGTGCGCGAGGCGATGCATGCCGCGTTCCTCTACCACGCGATCAAGGCCGGGCTCGACATGGGCATCGTGAACGCGGGCATGCTCGGCGTTTACGACGAGGTGGAGCCGGAACTGCGTGACCTAGTCGAGGACGTGCTCTTGAACCGCCGCGACGATGCCACTGAGCGGCTGGTGACCTTTGCCGAGACGGTGAAGAAGAAGGACAAGTCCGAAGTCGTGGCTGAAAGCGCGGCCTGGCGCAATCTTCCAGTGGAAGAGCGGCTTTCGCACGCATTGGTGAAGGGGATCGTGGAATATATCGACGTCGATACCGAGGAGGCGCGAGCCAAATACAACAAGCCGCTGAGCGTCATCGAGGGCCCGCTCATGGATGGGATGAACATCGTGGGCGATCTGTTCGGCGCGGGAAAAATGTTCCTGCCCCAGGTGGTGAAATCCGCCCGCGTGATGAAGAAGGCGGTGGCCTATCTGATGCCGTTCATGGAGGAGGAAAAGAAAGCCGCTGAAGCCGCTGGCGAGAGCGTCCGCGCCCAGGGCCGCGTGCTCATGGCAACGGTGAAGGGCGACGTCCACGACATCGGCAAGAACATCGTGGGCGTGGTGCTTGGCTGTAATAACTACGATATCATTGATCTCGGGGTGATGTGTCCCTGTGAGAAAATTCTGGAAACCGCGAAAGCGGAAAAGGTGGATGCGATCGGCCTGAGCGGGCTGATCACGCCGTCGCTCGACGAGATGGTGCATGTGGCGCGGGAGATGGAGCGCCATGGGTTCAAGATTCCGCTCTTGATTGGCGGTGCGACCACGAGCAAGGCGCATACGGCGGTGAAAATCGCGCCGGCCTATTCGCATGAGGTGGTCCACGTGCTGGATGCCTCGCGCGCGGTGCCGGTGGTGAGCAGCCTGGCGAACCCCGAGACGCGCGGAGATTTTGCGACCAGAAACCGTGAAGAGCAGGAAAAGCTGCGCACGATGCACTCGGGGCCGAAACAGGAGTCCGTCTCCCTCGAAACCGCCCGGGCCAATCGCACGCCGATCGAGTGGCGTGCGGAAGAAGTGGCGCAGCCGGAGTTCATCGGCGTGCGCGTGCTGGAAGACGTGCCGCTGACGGAGCTGCGCGAGTTTATCGACTGGTCGCCATTTTTCCATACCTGGGAGTTGCGCGGGCGGTATCCGGCGATCCTCGAACACGAGAAATACGGCGAGCAGGCGCGGAAGCTCTTTGCGGATGCGCAGGCGTTGCTGGACGAAATCGTTGCGAAGAAACTGCTCCGGGCGCAGGGCGTTTACGGGCTTTTCCCGGCGGTGAACGAAGGCGACGACGTGCAGCTTTTCAAAGACGAAGCCCATGCGGAGCCGCTGCTGACGCTGCACTTTCTGCGCCAGCAGATGGTGAAGGGCGATGGCTCGCCGAATCGCAGCCTCGCGGATTTCATCGCCCCGGCCAGCGCCGGTTTGCACGATCACCTCGGTGCGTTTGCCGTGACGGCGGGGATTGGGCTGAAGGAATTGGTCGAGTACTACAAGGCCGATCTCGATGACTACAATGCGATCATGGCCGAGGCGATTGCCGACCGTCTGGCGGAGGCATTTGCCGAGTGGCTGCATGCGAAAGTGCGCCGCGAGTGGGGCTACGGTCGCGACGAAGGGCTGACCAACGAACAGATGATTGCGGAAGAATATCGCGGCATCCGCCCCGCCGCGGGTTATCCGGCCTGCCCCGATCACACCGAAAAGGGCTTGCTCTGGAAGCTGCTCGACGTGGAGAAAAACGCCGGAATCACCATCACTGAAAGCTACGCCATGTGGCCCGGCTCGAGTGTGAGCGGACTGTATTTTGCCCATCCGCAAGCGCGCTACTTCGGCCTCGGCAAGATCGAGCGCGACCAGGTGGCGGACTACGCCCCGCGCAAAGACGAGACCGTGGCTTACGTGGAGAAATGGCTGTCGCCGAATCTCAATTACGAGCCTTGAGTCGCTTTCATTAGCTCGTCATCCCTTGACGTCGCTTCGCTTTGCTTGGGATGACCCATCGAGAGAGTCAGACAGATCAGGTCTAAGCCCCGTAGCGCTCGACGCGATTGAGCCAGCCGGGCAGCCAGCGTTCTTCGTGGCGTTCGGGTGGCGCATTGTGCACGCGACGCTTGAGCACTCGTGCTGCGGAGGCTGCGAAAGCCGCCGTGGCATCCGATGAATGTGCATCCATGCCTTCCAGCACCTGCAACAAACCCCAGCCCTCGCCGTGATACCGCTCGGTGGGAAGGGTGCCTTCACCTTTGAAGTTCACGTAATCAATGAGCGCGTAGGTGCCGGGTCCTGTTGCGCTCAGCCGCTCAAAATTCGCCCGCACTACTGCCCCTTTGTTCGTTGCCGCCAGCATTTTCGAAAGCGACTCGCGCATCCGCTCTGCCAGAAACGCCGCCTGCTGTGGAATCGTGTTTGCGAGCAGTCCTCGCAATGCCTTCATCCGTGGCGATTGAAGATTGTTTTGAAATTCCGCGCGTGAATTCCAGGGGCAGGGGCCATTCACCCACGCGGGCACCTCGACGCCCCGGTCTTTCAAAAACTGCACGAGCTTCGGAAAACTCTCCTCAAACGGAATACTCACCCCGCGCGGCGTCCAGATGAAATGCCCGATCCCGAGCGAAGCGAAGTTCTCCCCGCTATTCCAGGAAGTAAGCCCCGAGATGGTCCCATCGCATTCATTCTGCCAAACGCGGTGCCCGATCTTTTCCAGTTCCGGCCCGCTGATCGCATGCGCGAGTTGCACCGAGCACAGGCAGGCAAGAAAGAAGACGATCGATTTCACGGAATAACAATGGCGAGAGTGGCGTGAAAGCGGAAGGAGAAACCACTCCACTACGTCGTCATCCTGAGACACCGAACCCGCGGGGCGGGATTGAAAGGCGGAGTGGAACTTTTTGGTCCGCGAAGAACGCCAAATTCGCAAAAAGCGAAGATCCCTTTCCGTGTTTTCGCGAATTTGGCGTTTTTCGCGGACTCCATTTCCGGGCCGTCTTTCTCGGCAGTTCTTTGGTGGCGAATGGCTTTATCTGCAATCGTCGCCAGTCTCGGAAAGCTACGCAATTCTATCATCCGCCACTTCATCCGCCACTTCATCTCCGCTTCGTTTCGATTCCCGGCTGGGCTGTGTTTCGATCGAGATCACGACGGTAGGTAAGCGCAATGCGTTCACCCCATCTCACGAAGCCGTCTCCCGAAACATCTCCAGACACACATCGCGCTCTTTGGCGTGATCGACCATGGGTTCCGGGTAACCTTTGGCAAAGCGGATGCCCGGGGCTGGAGCTTTCGCCAGTTTTCCGGATTCCACATCGCGCAGCTCGGGCACCCAGTGCTTGATATACTCCGCGTCCACATCGTAGCGGGCGGTCTGCGACCACGGATTTTGAATGCGGAAATACGGCGCGGCATCGGCTCCGGTGCCCGCGCTCCATTGCCAGCCGCCATTGTTGGAGGCGATTTCGCCATCGACGAGACGTTGCATGAAATAGCGCTCGCCCAGGCGCCAGTCGAGGTGCAGATCCTTGGTGAGAAACATGGCGGTGATCATGCGCAGGCGGTTGTGCATCCAGCCGGTGGCGTTGAGCTGGCGCAGGCCGGCATCGACGATGGGGAAGCCGGTTTCGCCGGCGCACCAGCGCGCGAATTTTTCCTGCGACCGGTGCCATTTCAGCCCGCGGTATTTGGGATTGAATTCCTCGTCGAGGATCTCGGGCCAGTGCCAGAGGACTTGCAGGTAAAATTCGCGCCAGGCGAGTTCGTTGATAAACGTCTGGATGTTTTTCCGCTCTGCCGCATTCGCGTCTGAGAGCAACGCGTTCGCTTTCGTAAACAGCTCGCGCGGCGAAATCGTCCCGTGCCGGAGATCAATGGAAAGGTGCGAGGTGCCAGGGAGGGCGGGGAGATCGCGGGTGGTACCGTAATACAGGATGCGCTGGCGGAAAAACTGGTCCATGCGCTGGCGAGCGGCTTTTTCACCGGCTTCCGGAACCCTGGCGGTGGAGGTGAGGCCCCAGGTGGCAAGCGCAGGCAGAGGATCGCTGGGAAGGTGGGCGGGGCTTTTCAAATGTTTTACTGCCGGTTGCACCTGGGGTTTTTCGAGCTTGAGCCAGGCCTTGCTGTAGGGGGTGAAGACGCGGTAGGGATCGCCATTGGTGGTGAGGACTTCGTCGCGCTCGTGCAGGGCGATGTCTTTGAAGCTGCGGACTGCGCAGGGAAGTTTTTCCAACTGCTGCTCCACGCCACGGCCGAAAGGATCGGGGTCGCGGTTGAAATAGACGGCGCTCGCCCCGGTCTCGGTGACAAGTTGTTGCAAGACGTTGAACGCCTGGCCGTGGCGAATGATGAGGCGGCTGCCGATGTGGTGCAGGTTTTTCGAGAGCGATTCCAGGCAGCCGCAGAGGAACTCCTGCCGGGCCGGACCCGTCCAGCGATGCTCGTGCTTCCATTCCGAGACGATATAGACCGGGACCACGATTTCCGCGTCGCGGGAAGCGGCGTGGAGGGCGGTATTATCGGTAAGGCGGAGGTCGCGGCGGAACCAGTGGATGACGGTCTTCATGAATACATTCCCTCTACGTGCAAAGATCGTCGATGGGCTTGGAAAATCTGAAGAAAAGTTATCCGCAGATTTCGCAGATGAACGCAGATTAAAAATCTGGCGTAGATTGCAGGCATGGTTGCACGCCACTATTACGGGATTTAATGCGCCTCAGATTGGATTCAAGAGTGCACATTTATCTCCGCTTTGCTCCGATTCTCGACTACGCTGCGCTCCGCTCGGGATGACGGCCTATTGGATGTCTTTTTAAAAAATCTGCGGCAATCTGCGAAATCTGCGGACAAAAGAAAAAAGACGCAAAAAAAGCGCGGGCCGGGGCCCGCGCTTTTTCGGAAAATGAATGGAGATGCCGACTAGGGGCTGACCGGCTGTTCCGGCGGGAGCAGCGGCATGATGGGCTTGCCACCGAGCGGGCCGGGAACGAACGGGCTCTTGTCGGCCGGGCCTTCCGCCACCGGGGGCGCGGTTTCTTTCGGGCCGCTCACGTCCTTGTAGTCCTTGCCATCGGCGCTGGACTTGCCATCGGACTTGCTGCTGGCCTGATATTCGGCCACCGCTTCGGGGCGGTTGAGCTGGTAGTCGTTGAGAGTCAGATCGCTGAAGACGTTGATCTCGCGGAGATTGAGTGGCTGGCCGGCAGTATCCGGCACCCAGCGCACGGCGAGTTCACCGGAGGGCACGGGCGGGAAATCCACGCTACCGCGCGAGGTGCTGCCATCAAAGGTGATCGTGGCGATCGGGGCCTTGTTTTCCAGCGAGACTTCGGTGCTGGCGGCTTCGCCGGTCGAGGCGGTGGAAACCTGGCTGACCTTCGGCTGGGCCGAGGCGTCGGAAGGCAGCATGAACAACTCGAGCTTGCCCTTGGTTCCGCTATCGGTCAGGGCCGAGATGCGTTGCACATTCTGCGAACTGCCGAGTTGCACCACCATGCCGGAATCGGTCTGCGAAGGAGCGACGGAAACGCTGGTCTGCGGATTGTCGTCGATCGCCTTCTGCATGCCGGCGAAGTCGGTGCTGCCGGAGGCGGCCGTCACGCGGCCCTGGGTGTAGAGGCTGGCGAGGTTGATGCTCGTCTGCGCATTCACATAGGAGCCGAGGATGGCGTGCATATCCACCGTCTGCGGGCGCTTGAGCAGGCTGTAGCTGGCGGAGGGCTTCTCACCGTAGAGGTAGAGGCTGTAAACCGGGCCGGCGGTGGTGAGGTTCGTCTCAATGAGGATGTACTTGCCGTAGTGGCTGAAAGGATGGGCCATCAACTTGTTGTTGATGTCGGCGACGTTGATGTCCTTCGCGAGCGGCGTCCAGGACTTGGAGGCAGGAGGCGCGGGCTCGTCGCTGGCGTAAAGACTCACCGTGCCGGTGGTGTCCTTGGTCGAGAGGGCAAAATTGTTCAGCAGCTCGGGCTCGGCGAGCGAGAGAAGATAGTAGCTCTTGCCGGTGGCGGCGGGCCAGCCGGTGGCAACGTCGTCATCGAGCCAGGCGGCAGCGGCTTCGGTGGGCACGAAAGTTTGGTTGCTGGCCTGGAATTCAAAGATATTCGCGGCCATGTGATGGCGGGCGAAGTTCTTGGAATACTGGTCGAGGCCCTGGGTCGTGAAATTCCCGTTGTCTGCGGCAAGAGCACTGACGCTCAATGCGGCCAACAGGGTGGGGACGAGTTGTGATTTCGTGACCTTCATAATTTGGGTGTCCTTTTGTTAATCGATCCTGCCTTGTAAAATTCTGTAATTTTTAGAATTTATAGAATTTATAGTTACTTAATGCCTGTTGTGGCAAGTAATTTTTTCTAAATTTTTTCGTCTTTGGAGCAATTAGTCGGATAAAAACAGATTTTTAGTGACTTGCCAATCCTCCTTTTGCAAATAGCATCGCATCCAAATGGTGGCCGATAACTCCGACTTTTACCAGTTTGTGTGCTTGTGAGTACTGCTGAAGATTCATCCCCCGGTTCGACGAAGATGCCAGTTTCCCATGCTGCTTCGGGGTCGGGCCATGGGCTCGAACGAATTGAGAGACTTAACTGGCCGTGGCTTTCAGAGCCATGGCGGGCGGTGGATCCGTCGAAGACGATCGCCGATCCCATCGTCGCGCTGGTGCCCGAAGCCTTTTCCCGGAACGAGGAACGGCTCCAGGAGTTGAAAGCCGTGGTCGAGCGCAACGTGCTCGTAGATCACCCCAACGTTGTGCCCACCAAAAAGTGGCTGGTGGAAAATGGCCGCGCGGAAATGGTGCTGTCCAGTGGCCGGGCGGGTGCGCTCAGTCAATTGCTGGCGGCGCGGCCCGGCGGCTTTTATGAGCTGGCGCACGTGAAGTTCTGGCTGGCGCAGTTGTGCAGTGCGCTGGGCGACTGCCATGCCGCCGGGCTTTTGCATGGCTGGCTCACGGCGCGGGATATCTTAATCACCAGCACCGGCGATTTGCGGGTCGCGAATTTTGGCGTAACGCGGTTGCTGGCTGCCGATGGCGGGGCCAATGAGGAAATGCTGGCCGCGCTCAGCCCGCAAGCCCTGGGCGGCGCGGCGCTGGCGGAAAGCGACGATATTTACAGCGTCGGGGCGCTGATCTACGAGCTGCTCACCGGAGCACCGGTTTTCACCGGCGAAAAGCTCACGCAGAAGATTATGGAGGAAAAGCCGGTCGCGATTGCCGTCCGGCGCGAACAACTCAAGCGCGTGGGTGGTGCGGTTCCCGCCTATCTGGAAGAAGTGGTGGCGTCCTGCCTGGCCAAGAACCCGGCGGAACGCCCCGGCAGCGTGCGCGAGGTGTCGCGGTGGCTCGGGATTGAAATGCCGCCCCGCCGCCTGTCGGCGCTGCCTGCGATTGCCGGGACGGTAATTTCCACTCCGGCGGTTAAAGAAAAGGGAACGCCGGTTCCCCCCCCGTCAACCCCGGTGGTGGTGACGCCTCCCGCCAAAGAAACGCCATCCCCCGCCAAAGCTGCTCCGACCCTGAGTCTGCAGGTGCCATTACGCAAGGAGGCGGATGTTCCCACCAACAAGGAGCTGGCTCCCACCCAGCCGGAGCCGGCGATTCCCGCCGGAAAAGGGAAGCCGCGTGCGGTGCTTTGGATCCTGGCCGTGAGCGCAGTGGCGGCAGCAGGCTATCTTGCCTCCACCGGTTCGCATCCGGCGGAAAATGTGGCCAAGCCCGCGGAAATGGCGGCGGTCACTCCGACCGCCGCTCCATCGCTCACGCCCGTGGTGCTGGTGACGCCCACGGCCCCGCCCAAAATTTCGCCCGCCGCTACGCCAACAGTTGTTACACAAGCTTCGCCAGTTGTGAGGGCGGCGCCTTCCGGCAGTCCGGCCGGTCCGGTGGCGGTGCTGCCGGATAATCTGCCGAATCTGGGCCAGCCTTCGCCCGGGGCCTCGGCTTCGCCCACGGCGGGGCCCGTCCTGCTGCGGACGAACAGCCTCGGGATGAAATTCGCGCCGGTGGGGAACGTGATGTTCTGCATCTGGGAAACGAAGCGGTCGGATTTCGAAAAATTCGCGACCGAGGAAAACATCCGCAACAACGACTGGAAGGAGCCGGGTTTCGCGCAGGGGCCGGACCATCCGGTGGTCTATGTGAGCTGGGATGATGCGATGGCCTTTTGCAAATGGCTGACCGACAAGGAGCACAAACAGGGCGTGCTCAATAAAAACGAGATTTACCGGCTGCCCACCGATCTGGAGTGGAGCAAGGCGGTGGGATTGCCGCCGGAAAGTGGTTCCACCCCCGAGTCCCGCGACATGGGCGTGCCTGATGTCTATCCCTGGGGCACGCAATGGCCACCGCCGCTAGGTTCCGGAAACTATACCGGAGGTGAGACCGGCTCGGATGTCGCCATTCCTGGTTACGATGATGGATTCGTTTGGACTGCTCCGGTGGGCAGTTTCAAGCCTAATGCTTACGGCCTCTACGATATGGGCGGCAACGTCTGGGAATGGTGTCTGGATTATTGGAATAACGCGCATCGGGCGCGCGTTTTGAGGGGGGGGTCCTGGTATAATGGCAATTTAAAATTGAGCCTTCTTTCCTCTTGTCGCGTAAATGCCTCGCAGGACAGTTCTACTGATAATTACGGATTTCGCATCGTAATCGCCCCGAGCGGTTCGACACCCCCCTCAGGAAAACCTTGAGTTTTTTTTGAAAATAGTAATTCTCAGGACACTTCCCAAAAAATTATGGCTATTAAAGAGAACGGTTTATTTTTTCAAAAGGTACTGACGGGAGCTCTTCTCTCGAGCGTGGTTTGGCTGGGATATAGTTTTATTGTGCCGAATGCACAGGCGCAGGATTATTTCCGAAAATTGGAAATGCCGGCCGACCTGGCTGACGTTCAGCCGCCGACTCCCGAAGAGGAAGACCATTACAACATGGCGCTCGGCCCCGTTCGCTTCAATGTGGCCGCCGGCGTGGGACTGGAATGGAACGATAATATCAATCTTTCCGATACGAATAAAAAGTCGGACTTCATCCTGCTGCCCTCCGCCAATCTCGACATGGCCTGGCGCGTGAGCGATCTGAACACGCTCCGTTTTTCCATCGGCGTCAGTTACGCGAAGTATTTCAGCCATCCCGAGTTCGACTCGCACTCGCTCCTGCTTTCGCCGACTTCCGCGCTGGCTTTCACCATGCAGGTGAACACGCTCAAGATCACGCTGAAGGACAGCTTCTCCTACCAGGAAGATCCGTATGATCTGCCGGTCAACACGCCGGCGACGCAGAATGGCAACCAGAATTACCGCCACTTCGAGAACAATGCGGGTATCCAGCTCGACTGGGCGATCAACCAGGACTTCACGCTCACCGGCGGCTACGAGCACTACAACCTCTGGGTCTTCAACGACGCCTACAAGTCGCTCCAGCACCATGCCGATACCGTTTATCTGCGCCCGGCTGTCCGGGTTGCCCCGGCGGTGATCCTCGGCGTCAACGGTTCCGTCACCTGGGTGAAGTATGACGAGAATGTTCAGAACAACGGCAATAACTACATGCTCGGGCCGTTCGTCGATATTTCGGTTTCCGAATCTACCCACCTGTTTGTCGAAGGCGGCATCCAGGATTTCAAGTTCGATCACAACGGCACGATTGCCGATACCTCAAATGCGAATACCTGGTATCTGCGCTCGGAAATTACGAACAAGCTTTCCGAATCCCTGAGTCAGCGGCTGGCCTTTACCAAGACGGCCGAAGTGGGCTTTGGGACAAATTATTACAATATTTACCATGTTGAGTATGGGGCGGTATGGAACGTGCTTCCATCCCTGACCTTGGAGCCATCCGTGTTTTACGAGCACTACACAACTTCTGGTAATCAAGGCGAGACCGCGAACCGCTACGGAGCGGCGATCGGTCTGCGTTACATTCTTTCGCCGTCACTCACCCTGTCGGCGGACTACCGATTCCTGTTGAAGGATTCGGATATTGACGGAGGCGATTACCGGCAGAATTTGGTGCTCATCAGCATCTATTATAACTTCTGACCGCCTCAATGAATCGCCGAACGCCGAAACTACTCTTTCTCTCATGTCTAGTTAGTCTGATCGCCGCCACCCAGGGATGGGCCCAAAACATCTCGGTGGCTCCGATCCCCCGACCGACTTATTCGTCGTCCACCCAGACCGATCCCGCCATGCAACAGCCCGTTGGTTCGGTGGGGGCTGGAGGGATGATGGCGCAACCGGCGGATGTGCCGCCCGCAATTGTCGCCGATCCCTCGCGGGAGCTGAGCCCCGGCGACTCGGTCACCTTTTCCATCGCGGAAGACAACGACCAGCCGGTGCTGCTGCGCGTCACCGATACCGGTGAACTCGAAATTCCCTACATTGGCCGCGTCAGCGCCTCCGGCAAAACCTGCACCAAGGTGGCGGCGGATATCAAGGGCCGCCTGGAGGCCAAATATTATAATCACGCCACCGTGATGCTCGGCATCGTGTCGGTAAATACTTCCGCCGGGATGGGGCAGATTTTCGTCTCCGGCTGCGTGCGCGTTCCTGGCCCGCAAGCTTTCTACGCCGGGCAGAAGCTCACCGTGAGCGCCGCGATTTTGAAGGCGGGCGGTTTCACCCAGTTTGGCGACTCGCGCAAGGTGAAGGTGACCCGCAAGTCGTCGGGCAGCGGTGGTGGAACGAACTACATTATCGACGTCAAAGCCGTCCTCGATAACGGCAAACTCGACCAGGACATGGTGCTGCAGGAAGGCGATTACGTAAACGTCCCCCAGCGTCTCTTCAACTGGTAACCCTCCTATGTCTCACGATACCTCTTCCGGAAATGGTCGCGAATGGGTGACCAAACTGGGCATCGCTTTTCACCGCTATCGCGCGCTGGCCCGGCGCCGCTGGTGGATTCTCCTGCTCACGCTCAGCCTCGGCATCTTTTACCAGGCCTTCATCGTCTTCACCAGCCCGGTGCAATACCAGTCGCAAGGCTCGCTGGTGCTCGCGGAAAAGCTGAACATCCCCGAGAACTCGCAATACATCCAGCAGGACCTCGATTTTGAAGGCACGGAGCTGACGATTATCCAGAGCCCCGAGGTGTATTCCCGCGCGCAGCAGAAGGTCGCCCTCGAGTCTCCGAACCTGCACGGCCTGGTGACGATTACCGCCCAGGTCCCGGCGCAGACTTCCGTCTTCCAGATCACCGGCATCGGCGACAATCCCGAATACACGCAGAAGTTTGTGGAGGCGGTGATGATGGAATACATGGCCTTCAAGAACGAACAGCGCAGTGCGCAGACCACGAACAGCATTGCGCGCCTGGATACGCAACTGGTGAAAATCCGCGCCGAGCGCGACCAGCAACAGGATGAGTTCGACGCCTTCGTGAAGAAGAACAACATGGCCTTCTGGGATGACCAGAACAAGACGGCCGCGAAGTTCCTCTCCGACCTGAAGACGCAGAAGGCGAATGCGGCCAATGAACTGCTTCGCCTGCAAACGCTCACCAGCGACCAGCTTCTCACCACGCCCACCAGCACCGCCGCCGCCACCCAGCAGGATGCCAGCGCCACCACTACGCAGGGGCAGGCCGGGGGAATGGGCAACGATCTCGCCACCGATTACCTGAAGGCCAGACAGGAGCTCGTGCAATCGGAGGCCATGTATCAGCAGTACAGCAAGAACTGGAAGCCTGCCCACCCGCGCCTGATCGCGATCAAAGATCACATCGAGGAGCTGGAGCGGACGATCGAGACGATCAAGGAACAGAACAAGGACTCCGTGCAGGCCCGCATCGCCACGCTCAAGGCGAGCATGACCAGTCTCGACCAGAGCATTGCGCAATGGGAGGAAAAGTCCAACGAAGCCGCCGCGATGGATGCGGAGTATAACAAGCTCAAGGGCAGCCTCGATACCACCAAGGGCCTCTACGAAAAGGTCGTCCTCAGCATGGGCTCGGCCGACATCGGCCAGCACGTGGACCAGCAGATGTTGCAAGTCTTCTCGCACGCCAACGAGGCGGTGAAAGTCCCGAGCGGAGTGGTGAATCACCTTATCACTGGCATCGTGATCGGCCTTTTGCTCGGCTTCGGTATTCTGGTCGTGATGGACCGTGCGGATGATCGCTTCACCTCCGGCACGGAAGTCGCCCAGCAGTTCTCGGAGACTATCCTTGGACAGATTCCGAATGTTTCCGACAGCCAGGTGAATGACCGCCTGCCCCTGCTCCAGAAAGAGGACACGCGCTACATGTATGCGGAGGCTTTCCGCAGCCTGCGCTCTTCACTCGTCTTCCTCCCGAACCAGGGAGAACTGAAAATGTTGCTGGTCACCAGCGCGATCCCCGGCGAGGGCAAGTCCACCGTGTGCAGCAACCTCTGCATCACCATGGCCCAGGCCGGAGCGAGAGTGCTGGTCGTGGATGCCGACCTTCGCCGCGGCGATCTGGCCGAGCTCTTTGGCGTGGATGGCAAGGTGGGGCTCTCCAGCGTGCTGCGCGGTGAACTGCCCTGGCGCGAAGCGATCCAGAAGACGAATTACGAGACCCTCTCGCTGCTGACCTGCGGCCCGGTGACCAACCAGTCGGGGGAACTGCTCTTCCAGCCGATCATGAGCAAGCTGCTCAAGGAATTCCGCGAGGAATTCGACCTGGTGATCTTCAATACGTCGCCCATCCTTGCGACCGACGACACGCCCACCCTGGCCCCGCAGTTCGACGGCGCGGTGATGGTCATGCGCGCGGAATTTACCTCCGCCCGGCTCGTCCACAACTCGCTCAACGCGCTCTATCAGCGCCAGGTGAACGTGCTTGGGATCGTGGTCAACTGCCTCGATTCCAATATGCCGGATTACCACTACTACCGGTACTCGAAGTACTACGTCACTTCCTAGAGCTGCCCAGCGAAGCTTTTTTCCAAACGGCCTGCCAGTGTATCAAACACTCGCAGGCCGTTTTACTTTTGATCGCGAGAATGATTTTCCGATTCCGGAGGGTCGCGCGCGCCATCACTCGTTCCGGCATAGCCATTGGCCAAACTCGGAGAGAGTGCCCACCCAGCCAAAACTACCGTGAACGCAGAAAACGGATTCGGTGCGTCCCTCGACTTTGGCTGCAGCCTCAGGCATGCGCAGATCTTTCAGACGGGCAAGAGTGTCCATGCAAAAGCAGCACGCTGGCAGGTGCCATCAATCCGCATTCCTTTTCCAAGGCAGCTTTTAGAAAAATCGTTTCCACCCTCGACGGCCCAGAGGGCCGTGGCTACAGCGCGCAGGCAGTGTTGATCGCTGAGCAAACCCACGGGTTTTTGCTCGCAGTCATTTCCAACCGTTCACCAGCATTGATGACTCGCTCGATGTGCGAGGACAATCTAAACCGTCACCGGTCGTTCCATCGTCTCCAGCCGGTAATTATTCCGCCAGCGGCCGGGGGTGGTGCCCTCCCAGTTTTGGAAGGCGCGGAAGAAGGAGTTGGCGTCTTCGTAGCCGAGCAGGTAGGCGGTCTCGTTCAGCTCCAGCGAGCTGTGGCGCAGGTAGTGCCGGGCGAGATCGCGGCGGGCGTTTTCCAGGAGTTGCTGGAAGGTGGTGCCGCTCCCGGTGAGGCGTCGTTGCAGGGTGCGCGGGCTCAGGCCCATTTGCCGGGCGACGTCCTGGATGGTCGGTCGATGCCCCGCGAGCAGTCGCTTGAGATGGAAGGCCACCTGATCGCCGATCCCCTGGCTTCCCGGCTGCGCGTTCAGTTCCGCCTCCAGTTGCGGGCTGAGCATCGCCAGCAGTTCCGCATTATGGGTCACGAAGGGACGGTCGAGATCGGTCGCGCGGAATACGATGGCATTTTGTGGCGCGTTGAATTTGATCCGCGTGCCGTAGTGTCCCTCGAGTAATTCGACATGCTGCGAGGGGCGTCGCAACTCGACCCGCAGCGGGGTGCAGGCCGTGCCGGTGCCGCGGCGCCCGATCGAGTAGATCCAGCTCAGGCAAACGTCCACCAGCACCGTGGGCTCCGCATTTTCCGCCAGCAGCCACTGGAACTCCACCACACACTCGCCGTTCTCGATGACGGTGCGGATTTTCTCCGGGCAGGTGAGTTGCTTGTAGCGCGCCATCCGCTGGAGCGCATCGCGGAACGAGCGGCTGTGCAGGGCCGCGATCGAGGCCGGATCATACCGCTCCATCCGCGCCTCCGCCCCCAGCTTCAGGCCGATCCCGGGATCGGCGCTGATTGCCAGAATCGCCTGCCAGAGGGCAAACAACTCGCTGGTGGAGACAAAGATTTTCTCCTGCCGAAAAAACCCCGGAGCCAGCCCCGCGTGCTGGAGCACGGCGGGGAGTGGCACCTGGAGTTCCTCCAGTCGCGAGGCCAGCAGGCCGGTGACGCGGAAGCGGTCGTTCATCAGGCAGCTTCGTTTTTCAGCGACGCCATATCAATGACGAAGCGGTATTTTACGTCCTGCTTGAGCAGGCGGTCCCACGCTTCGTTGATCTGCTGGATGTTGATCATTTCGACATCGGCGGTAATGCCGTGCTCGGCGCAGAAATCGAGCATCTCCTGCGTCTCCGCGATGCCGCCGATGGCGGAGCCGGCGAAGTTGCGGCGCGGCAGCAGGAGATTGAAGGCGGCTACCGGCAAGGGCTCCTCCGGCGCACCCACGAGGGTGAGCGTGCCATCGAGCTTGAGCAGGCTCAGGTAGGCGTTGATGTCGTGTTTGGCCGAGACCGCATCGAGGATGAAGTCGAAGCTCGCGAGATGCTTCTTCATCTCCTCTTCGTTCTTTGAGATCACCACCTCATCCGCGCCCAGGCGCAGTCCATCGTCCACCTTGCTGGGCGAGGTAGTGAAGAGCACCACATGCGCGCCAAAGGCATGGGCAAACTTGACTCCCATGTGCCCCAGCCCGCCGAGACCGACGATGCCCACTTTCTGCCCCGGGCCCACTTTCCAATGACGCAGCGGCGAGTAGGTGGTGATGCCCGCGCAGAGCAGCGGGGCCGTGGCGGCGGGATCGAGCCCTTCCGGCACGCGCAGCACGAAGGCTTCCTCGACGACAATCGAAGTCGAGTAGCCGCCAAAGGTCTGGCCGCCGAGCACCTTGTCCACTCCGTTGTAGGTAAAGGTCGGGAAATTGAGGCAGTATTGTTCATTGCCCGACTGGCAGTTTGGGCAGGTGCGGCAGGAGTCCACCATGCAGCCCACGGCGGTGAGGTCGCCGACTTTGAACTTGGTGACCTGTTCGCCCACCCTGGTCACGCGGCCGACGATTTCGTGGCCGGGGACGCACGGGTAAACGGTGTTGTGCCATTCGTCGCGGGCCTGGTGCAGATCGGAGTGGCACACTCCGCAGTAGAGGATTTCCATCTCCACATCGGTCGCACCGGGCGGGCGGCGGTTGATGGTGAGTGGTTCGATCGAAGCGGTTGCGCTTCGAGCGCCGTAAGAACGAGTCGTGAATGTAACCATAGGCGAATACTAACGCAAAACGAGCGCTCCGCACTCGCATGGCGCGCCAAACTACTTGCAGAATGCGCCAATGGAAAATCAATCGCAGAGGGATAGAGGGTGAACCATTCGAAACCGGCCGCTACAGCTTTGGTGTTTTGCGCGATTTCCCACATTTCAACAAGGCACCTTTCGTTTGTTTTGGGTATTTCGCAGGGCCGAAAAGTTCTTTAATCGGCAGCGCAGTTACGAGGTCTGAGCCGCTTGTTTTCCGATGAAAATCGGGGAGCGAAGCAGACCCCACTTCGCGAGCCGGAAGGCCAGCATCGTGCGCAGGCAACCGAATCCATATTGCACGCTGCGGTGGAAATTGATGGAAGACGCTTCGGGGAAATACTTCGTCGGGCAGCTTACTTCCGCGATCGCATAGCCCTGCCACAGCACTTGGGCGAGGATTTCGTTGTCGAATACGAAATCATCGGAATTGGCCTCCAGGGGCAGCTGCTCCAGCAGTTCTCGCGAGAAGGCGCGGTAGCCGGTGTGGTATTCGGAAAGCTTGGCCCCGAGGAAGAGGTTCTCGAGCAGGGTGAGGCTGCGGTTGGCCACATATTTCCACCAGGGCATCCCGCCGGCAAGCGCGCCACCGCCCAGGATGCGCGAGCCCAGCACGCAGTGGTAGAGCCCGCTTCCGATCAACGCGCTCATCGCCGGAAGGAGGAGCGGCGTATATTGGTAGTCGGGATGCACCATCACTACGATGTCCGCGCCTTGCTCCAGGGCCAGCCGGTAGCAGGTCTTCTGGTTGCCGCCGTAGCCGCGGTTTTTGGGATGCGGATGCACCATTACGTTGGGCAGCGTGCGGGCGAGGGAAACCGTCTCGTCGCGGCTGGCGTCGTCCACTACGATCACCAAGTCCACCATGCCCTGGGCCATCACTTCCTCGTAAGTCTGGCGCAGGGTGCGGGCCGCGTTATAGGCCGGCATGACCACGACGATTTTTTTCCCATTAAACATTGGGGCAGGGTTAATACCTGCTTTTCGCAAAGTTTAACATCGTAAACCGTGACGAATTAGTAATGAAGTCCCGGAGCCGCGTTGGAAATGAGCCAGTGGTGAAAACTACCAGTCTGTCGCCACTTTACGGTACGACCACTTCCTTCGCACTATCCACCGATGTGCCGACCGGGGAGACGATATGGACATTCAGCTCATAAGTCCCGCTCACGGTAAACAGGGCGGTGATTTTCGTCGCCGCAGTGGTGCCATTTCGCTTGGCCGGATCGAAGGTGACCGGCCCGGGAGGCGTGCCGGTGACGCTCCAGGTGTAGGTGAGGGCACTGGTGCCATCGGCTCCGCTAGCCCGCGTCCAGGTGGCCTTAGCCTTGAGCGTCGAACTGTAAACGCCGGCCGAGTTGGTCGGGGTGGTGGCGCTGGCTGGCTTTACGACGACGGGCACGCTCTTGTCGATAGTCAGAGCGAAGACGTTGGACGTATCCGAGGTGGTGCCCAGATCGTCGGTGGCGATGGCGGTGATCTTGTAGGTTCCGGCCGGCCAGTTGCTGGCGCTGAAGGTATAGGTGCCGCCGACTCCGGTGCCCGTGCCGATGAGGCTGCCTTTGTTGTAGAAATTTACGCGAGTGACCTGGCTGTCATCCACCGCTGGGATATGGAAATTCAGCTTGCCGACCGGGGCGGTAAAGGTCGCGCCCGAAGGCACCGAGTTGCCTTTGCGGGTAAGGGTCAGCGTGCCGACGACCGGCGCGGGATCTTGCAACGAGATGCCGTATTTGCTGCCCAGCAGGTTGAGCGTGGCTGCCCGGTCCGCGGCGGATTGCGCGCCCTCGTAAACGAGCACCTGCGTGATCTGGCCCTGGAAGGGCGAGGTGCCATCGGGTTGCGAGCCGAGGCTGAGCACGCCGGTGGTGGAGGCGGCGATCGGCGTGAGCGTGGTGGGCGAGCCATCGTCCGCGGTGCCCAGCGCGCCATCCACGCCGAGTTTTACGATCGTTCCCTTGCGCTGGCGCAATTCATAAATGTGCCAGCCGGTGGAGGTGGGGAGCGTAGCCTTGGCCGGGGACGCCACCCCGATATGCAGGAATTCCAGCGCGCTGGAACCATTGAAGCGGAGCTGCCACCCATTCGTCAGCCCTGTGGAGAGCAAAGTGCCATAACCCCCGCTGGTATTTTTGTTTTTGGCGACGATGAAGACGGTGAGCTGGGAAGTGGTGGTATTGGCCGGGGTGCCGAGGGCAAGAAACCAGGTGGGCACCGGCGTGTTGGAAACGTCCAGATAGCCAAAGGTCATGATCGGATGCCCATTGCGCTCCAGGCTGGAATCGGAGCTCCATTCGGGCTGCCGGCTGGAATTGCTCTGGTAGGCATTGTGGGCGGTTCCGCCGGTGAGCGCCGGAGCCTGGTCGGCCCACGCGCTGGTGTTTCCGGTGAGGGCCGCTGCCACCACTCCGGTATCGGTGGTGAGATACTGGTAAAGACTGGTGGCCGGAGGATTGGAGGCCCGCAGCGCGGGGCTGAAAATCGTCGCGATGAGGGTGAGAAGAGCAGGGGAGACAGCCAGTTTTCTAAACATAATGAGGTGGCGTTATTTTTTCAAAACCAGAGCCCTCGGGCCTTGTCCAGGTTGGCGAGGCTGCACCGCGGACTATTCCAAATTCGTGGCCGGAGAATCGTTTTCGATTGGTAATTCGTCAAGTGGGCACCGGAGGACCGTGGAAAAAAGCCGGGCAAAAGATACACGCAAACCGGTGGGGGAAAGCGAACCTGCTAATGAAAGCGAATTACTGAAGCCAGATTATGTTGCATTGGGCCTTTATATTTTTAGCAATTGCGTTGCTTGCCGCTCTTCTGGGGTTTGGCGGGCTCACCGGGGCCAGCACGGATGGCGCGAAGATTTGTTTCTTCGTCTTCCTCGTGGCGTTTCTTGCCTCGCTGATCCTGGGACGGCGTCCACCGATCACGTGATGGCGGAGGATGAAGCAAACGCAGCCGGGTGGATGACGGGAAATAATGGGAACCTGGCCGAGGTTGCTGCGTCCGCGCGGTGGATGGATGCCGATTAAGGGGTTAAGAAAGCTTTGATTTATGCGAATGCGAGCGCCGCTAAAAACCCTGCAAGCACTGGATCGCCCGCTCTGGGCGTTTTTCATCGCGATGGGGTTGTTGCTGGTGGTGAATGAGCTGGTGAGCCGGCTGGTCTTTGATGCCATGGATCGCACGGCGCACGAGCAACTGGCCTCGCAGCGGACCGACCTGAAGCTGGTGGAATTGCTCTCGGCGATCAAGGACGCGGAGACGGGGCAGCGTGGTTATCTGCTCACCGGGACGCCGCAGTATCTCGATCCCTATTACGAAGCGCGTCAGCAAATCACCGATTTGCTGGAGCAGTTGCAGGCGGCCTTTTCCGGGGACAAGGAACTCGCGCAAATGATGAACGAGATCGCCGGGGAAACGCGCGCCAAACAGGCGGAGATGGCCTACACCATCAGCCTCTACAACCAGAATAAAATTGCCGAGGTGTGGACCGTGACCAACACCAACAAAGGGCTGGCGATGATGGAGCAGATTCGCGGCAAGACCGGCGATTTACAGAAAAAGGAGACGGAACATTTTCAAGCCGCGGAGCAGCGGGCCAGCGCTCGCAAGTGGAGTGCAGTGGTGCTGAGTGTCCTCACCACCGGCATCATGCTCGCCTTCCTCGCCTACACCTATCGCGTGACCGAGCAGAACATGGAGGAGCGCGCGCGCCTGTTGGACAAGAGCGAGCAATTGCGCAGCCGGGCACAGCTCGCGTTGCAAAAAGAGACCGCGGCGCACGAAGAGGCCGAGCGGGCCAACCGGGTGAAGGACGAATTTCTCGCGGTGGTTTCGCATGAGCTGCGGACGCCGTTGAATGCGATCGTGGGCTGGGGCGCGATGCTGAAGGACAGCACCGAGCCGCAAGAAATTCGCGAGGGCGTGGAATCCATCGAACGCAATGCCCAGGCGCAGGTCCGGTTGATTGACGATCTGCTGGATATGTCGCGCATCATGTCCGGCAAAATGCGGCTGTCGGTAGAAGTGGTGGAGATGAAGAACCTGCTCGCCGCAGTCATCGACACCCTGCGCCCGGCCTTGACCGCGCGGGAACTGCGCCTGCACCTCGCCCTGTGCCGGGAGCCGGCCAGCGTGATGGGGGACGGGGATCGTCTCCAGCAGGTGCTGTGGAATCTGCTCAGCAACGCCATCAAGTTTACCCCCAAGGGCGGCCAGATTTCGCTCGGGGTGGAGCGCGTGGATTCCATGGTGCAGGTGATGGTGAAGGATAGCGGGCAGGGTTTTTCCCCGGATTTCGCGGGCCACATCTTTGAACGCTTCTCGCAGCAGGACAGCTCGACGACGCGCCGTCACGGTGGCCTCGGATTGGGGCTGGCGATTGTCAAACATTTGACCGAACTGCACGGCGGGCAGGTGACGGCCGAAAGCGTGGGCGCGGGCCTGGGTGCCACCTTTATGGTGAAGCTGCCCATGGTCGCGGTGCACGACCTGCCGGTAAAACTTGAGGCCCATGACGGGGAGCTTCCGCAAATCAAAGTCAGCATCCTCGATCTCCCCAGCCTGGAGCATGTGCGGGTCTTGATTGTGGATGACCAGAAAGACACATTGCGCCTGCTTTCCACGCTGCTGGGCCGCTGCCATGCCGAGGTCCGGCAGGAGACTTCTGCTCCCGCCGCGCTGGAAACGTTGCGCAGTTGGAAGCCCGACATCCTCGTCTCCGACATCGGCATGCCCGGCGAGGATGGCTACTCGCTCATCCGCAAAGTGCGTGAGCTGCCGGTGGAAGAGGGCGGCGAAACTCCCGCCCTCGCGCTCACCGCCTTCACCCGCAACGAAGACGCGCAGCATGCCCTCGCCTGCGGCTATCAAGCCCACCTCTCCAAGCCCGCCAACCCCGTGGAACTCGCCGAGGTCATCCGCGAACTCGCCGCCGCCAGCTAGCTCGTATTACGAATCTTGCTCCGCTCTCGGGCTTCCCCCCTCGTGACGAAATTACTCCATTTCAGTTAGAGTTATATTCGTGGAGTTATCTCGCTACGCTCGGTTCCATTTCGTCACGCACTTGCTCGCGCAACTCCATTGCGCATGCCCTCGTAACAGCTTGTCGTCAAATCTCCGTGCCTCTGCGCCTCTGCGGTTTAATATCTTCGTGCCCTTCGTGGTGAAAATCCGCTCTAGCTAATCAACAACAACCGTGCCGTCTCCGTCACCGGAGCCCGATGAATACAAGGCGGCACCGCACTCCCCGGCCAGTCCACCGCAATCCGCCACAGGTGATAGAGCCCAAACGCATACGGCACTGCCTCCGGCATCGGAGCATAGTGCAGGTCATAACACATCTCCGTCAGATACTCCTCAAATTCCGCCCCCTCCTCCCCGCCAAACTCCCGCAACAGCTCCGCCCGCGTCTCCGGCAGCTCCACCTTCTTCCGCGCCTCCTCATTCCGCAGCCCCTCACTGCTCGGCCCGTAATAAGTGCAAAGCCACGTCTCCGACTCCACCGGCGCTCGATCCGCATGAAACGAGAAAACATCCGTCGCCACCATCCCGCCCTCCTCATCCCGCGGATACGCATGAATACAATTCAACTCCGGCTCAAACCCCGCCTCCCGCAATAACCGCAAATCCCCCAACATCACCTCCACCGCCGCCTTCCCATCCTCACTCAACTCCAACCCCCGCAACCGCTCCTCATCCAACCGCGTAATCCCATCCCCATCCCCAATCGCCGCCACCACCTCCGCAAAATCCCCGTGCAACTCGCGCCGCCAACAAACCGCATTCACCCCCTCCGCAAACGGCGTCTCCAGCAACTCCTGAAATGAGGAGGTAATTTTCGCGAACGAATAATCAGGGAAAACAGTGGAAATGTTCATGGAGCTTTAAATTGCTATTGGGAAAATCTTAAAAATTCAGCCAAGTTTTTTGTTAAATGAAATAAAACTGCTGTCCCGCATTGGTTAAAACCCTATGATGGCTCGGCATTCGCTTAAAAATTGATCGATACTCTGCACGTTTATGTCACAATCTCGGAAAACTTCGGAGACACAAAAAATGAGCAAAACGGAGAAATCAAAATTTGTTTTCAAGAAGCATGATAACATTGGTGCGGCTGATGCAGAAGAAGATGCACGATTTTTGGAGAGTTGTTTCATAGACACCGGAGATTTAACAACACTTCGAGACTGCTCAAATCCGAAGCGGCTTGTTGTAGGACGTACTGGTTCGGGTAAATCGGCACTACTTATGCGCTTGGCGGAGGTGGAACAACGAGTAATTCAGGTGAGGCCTGAAAGTTTAGCGCTCGCGTATATCTCAAATTCGACAATTCTGCAATTTTTGTCAGAACTGGGGGTGAAGTTAGACATTTTCTTTAAGCTTTTGTGGCGTCACGTATTCACTGTTGAAATATTAAAACGGCATTTCAAAATCGATAGTGAAGAATCCAAGCAAAGTTTTCTGGATGGGCTTTTTAACATGTTCCGTGACAAGAAACATGTTAAAGCGACAGAGTATTTGAGGAAGTGGGGTGAGAGTTTTTGGGAGGAAACTGAATACCGAATAAAAGAGATTACTCAAACATTAGAACAAAACCTTAAGACGGCGGTTGAGGCAGATTTCTCCCCCGCCGCATTGAGTATTGAAGGAGCTCAATCTCTTACGGAATCACAAAAAAAGGATGTTATTCAGCGAGCGCAATTTGTTGTGAATCAAGTCCAAATTCGCGAGCTTTCAGAAATCTTGGACCTTCTCAAAGATGTCTTGGACGATGCCCAAAAACGCTATTTCATTGTGATTGATCGATTAGATGATGATTGGATCGAAGATCGGCTAAGATTCCGCTTAATTCGAGCATTGATTGAGACCATTAAGGATTTTAGTCGAGTTAGAAATGTGAAGATCGTTGCGGCTATGCGTGTGGACCTTTTAGATAGAGTGTTTCGCTTGACAAGAGACGCTGGCTTTCAGGAGGAAAAATACGAGACATTATATCTCCCGATCGAGTGGAATAAGGGGCAAATAACCCGAGTTTTAGATGCCAGAATTCAAGCTTTGATTCGTGAGCGATACACAAAACGTCCTGTTTTTCATCCTGACATTCTTCCCAGCAGCGTAGACGAGAAGAATGCGCTCGATTACATGCTAGAACGCACGATGATGCGCCCTCGCGATCTTATTTTATTTTTTAATGAATGCCTTGAAAAAGCGGAAGGGCGAGCGCAGCTAACGCAGCAAATGATTCGTGAAGCTGAGGCGCAATATTCACATAAACGGTTGAGGTCTCTTGCTGATGAATGGGTCGGAGACTATCCAAATTTAATATTTTTCTCGGGCCTTTTGAGGAAACGGAATCGGCAATTTTTGCTTAATTCTATTACAAGAGAAGAAATTGGGGAGTTTTGTTTAAATTTCGCCTGTAGTAATTTTTCCGGGACAGATGCTCTTTCAGAGGCTGGAGACTTGTTTATTGATAACCAAGGTCGTGATGATTTTTTAGCTGTTGTCTTCCAAGTATTTCACAGGATCGGTATTGTAGGGTTGAAAGTGAGATCTTACGAGCCTGTGATGTGGGTTGGAGCTAAACGGCGTACAATCTCTAGATCTGAAATTGACCACGAAACGCGCATCAGTATACATCCCGCATACTGGCGAGCTTTGGGGAATCAACGTTGAGATTTAAGGCGAGCTTACTAAGATTGCATTTCCATTTAGGTTTCACATCCAAACGCTCCAGTCCCGGAGGGACGTCGGAAATTAGCCGGTGGTGAAAACCACCGGACCCTCGCCCCACCAATATTCATGCGTCCCGGAGGGCCGCCGCAATTCTCTCCGCATGGCCAGTGCAATCCCATTCTCTTTCGGGAATTTCCAAAACTTCGATGGAATCTCCAATGAGATAACATCTCTGTATCTTTTTCATTTGCACCCCTCGCCGAATCCTCGTATTGCCCGTGCGTGCAGAGGAACGTCGGACGTTGCAATGCGGAATGTGTAGTAATCTAAAACCTGCAAAGAGGAGAGTATGAATCGTTCAAATAAAACCCGATGGACTACCATCGTCTTGTTGAGTCTGGTCGCCGGTCTGAATGCGGCGGAAAAATATTCGATCAAGGATTTGGGAACCATCGGTGGATCGCAATGCACCGCCTACGGTCTCAATGACTTTGGCGACGTGGTGGGCGTGGCGGGGACGGCGAATGGCACTCCCCACGCTTTTTTCTATTCCAACGGCACCATGACTGACCTGACCCCGTCGAGTCTCGGGGAGTCGGATGCCTATGGAATCAATAACTCCAGGCAGGTGGTGGGAATGATCCGGGACCCCATCACTTGGTATGCCGCAGCTTTTCTTTACGACGGCAACAGTGAAACGATGATCGATCTCAGCTCCGCCATTGGGGGTGTCCTCAACACGGCCTGGGCAATCAACAACTCCGGCCTGATCACCGGATATTTCTCGACCGATGGCGCGGTATCGCAGGCCTTCATTTATGATTCCACTCAGGGCAAGGTGGTGAAAATCGGCGGACTCATGAGTGACATCAATGATTCCGGCTGGACGGTGGGAGCTACTGCCGACTCCTACGATCACAGTCATCCGGTTCTCGATAATCAACAACAGACGATCGACTTGGGAACGCTTGGTGGCGCCAATGGCTCGGCCGTGGCGATTAATAATCTCGGGGCAGTCGTCGGAAGCGCCGATACCTTTTTAACTTCCACCTCCCGTTCCTCCTACGGATTCCTTTGGCAGGATGGATTTCTCCAGGCCCTTCCTGGATTGAAAAATGAGCGCAGCTCGAGCGAGGATATCAATGATACGGGAGTCGTGGTCGGGCAGAGCTGGTTCAACGCGAGTCAGAGGCACGCGGTGTTGTGGGAAAAGGCTTATCCCAATACGATGGTGGTCAAAGACCTCAACGATTTGATTCCTCAGGGCACCGGCTGGGTCTTGACCGATGCTCACGGGATCAACAAATACGGACAGATCGTTGCGCAGGCAGAGTCCGGCAACCAACAGCATGTCTTTCTCCTCACGCCGAAAAAACTGCGCTACACGGCTACTCTCTCCGTTCCGACGGATACCACGCTGCCGCAAGGCGGGGGGGAACTGACGATGCAGGTGACGGATGCCGGGAAAGTTTATCTCGACGGACGCCTCGGCGATGGAACGCCCCTGCATGTCGTGACCACCCGGGCAAATGGAGCAATCCAACTCCACCAAAAGCTTTACGGCGGTCGCGGAAGCCTTTCCGGCACGATTACTTTCGACGGGGATGTTGTGACGGAGGCGAATGGAACCCTGACCTGGAGCCGTCCGACGCTGGCTGGTAGCAAGTATCCTGCGGCCTTTTCGACGTCCGTGGATTTTAACGCGGCGCTTTACACCGAGAATCATCGCCTCGACCCTTTTTGGCCAACGGTCCAGCAGATCACGTTCGTGGTTCATGGCGGTATTTTGGATGGCCAGACGTTAAAATTCGACACCGTTCGTGTCCTGAATTGGGCGACTGGTCAGTTCGAATTGGCCATCTCCGAACAGCCTCCCTACAAGATCTTGAGCCCCCTGCCGGGCCAGAAGGGGATTGGAAAAATGAGCTCCGGGGCTCTCCAGCACGCCACGCTGATCCGTGGGATTCTGCAAAAGAAGTATAACGCAGACGGGAACGGATTCGTTCTGGACGGAGGCGGCTACACGGTGGACTCCACTGGGGTAATCGGCTCGATTACCAGCATCTCGCACTAATCAACTCTCCAGGTATTTCTTCAGCCGGTCCCGCAACTCCACCCGCGCCCGGAAGAGCACGCTCTTCACGGCGGGGACGGAGAGTTTGAGCACCTCGGCGATTTCCTCGTAGGGCATGTCTTCGTAGCGGCGGAGGACGATGGCCATCCGCTGGATCTCGGGCAGGGAATCGATCGCCTTCTGGATTGCGCTCTGCATCTCGGAATCGAGCAGGGAATGGTCGGGCGAGCGGCTGCTCACATCGGCAGCCTGGAAATTGTGCTCCTCGGCCTCGCGTTCGAGCGGGGTCACGGGATGGCGGCGGCGGCGGCGAAGTTCGTTGAAGACGAGGTTGCGGGTGATCTTGAAGAGCCAGGTGGTGAATTTCGCCGTGGGCTGGTAGCGCTTGGCCGAATTCCACACCCGGATGAAGACCTGCTGCGCGATATCCTCGGCATCGGTGTCGTCGCCGAGCATTTTGATGACCGTGCCGACGACGCGGGTCTGGTGCGCCTCGATCAGGTCGCGAAAGGCATCCGTATCGCCCTCGCGAATGCGTTCCATCCAGATAATATCCTGCTCGGCCGCGCTGGAGGGCGCGTCAGCCTGGGTGGCGTCGGTGGGAACGTCATCACTCATGGAAAATGGATGGGCCGCCAGTTTGGGAACGGCGAGGGTCAAGGTCATATTCACCATCAAGGTTAACCACGCCGATGGCAATTGGTTTCATAAAAATTACTTTTTTGGGGATTCCCGACCGCGACACAGAGGCGCAAACGGGCAGGAGGGGGGCGTCAAGGTTAAGCCTTGGTTAAGGCGCGGAGCGCGGATGTCTATAAGGAATACGCGCCGCCGGGCACTGGAGGCTTGCTTTCGAGGGGAAACATGGAAATTTCGAGCAGTGAATTCTCAAATGAATTCATCCAGCTTTGCATGAATCCGAAATTGTTTCCGCCGCTACTGCGGCCCATTTACGAGAAGGTTTTGCAGGGAGAGCGCATCAGTGATGCCGATGCGCTGGCGCTTTACGCGACGCATGACATCAATGCGCTGGGGGCGATCGCCAATGTGATCCGCGAGCGGAAGAATGGAAACGTGGCCACCTACGTCTTCAACCGCTACATCAATTATTCGAACGTGTGCCTGCTCGCCTGCCAGTTCTGCGCCTTCGGTGCGCGCAAGCGCGAGGCGCATGCCTTTGAATATACCATCGAGGAGATCGTAAAGACCACGCAGGAAGGGCTCGCGCTGGGCATCACCGAGATCCACATGGTCGGCGGCCTGCATCCATCGCTCGGCCCGGAATGGTATCTGGAACTCCTGCGCACGCTGCGGGCCCTCGATGCCAGTTTGCACATCAAGGCTTTCACCGCCGTGGAAATCCGCCATCTCTCGGATCGTGTCTTCAAAAAGCCTCTGGCGGAAACGCTCGGCATCCTTCGCGAGGCGGGGCTCAACTCCCTCACCGGCGGTGGCGCGGAAATTTTCGATCCCGTCATCCGTGACCAGATTTGCCGGGGCAAGGAAACCGCCGATGAATGGCTGGAAGTCCACCGCACATGGCATCAGATGGGCGGGCGCAGCACCTGCACCATGCTCTTCGGCCATATTGAGACGCCGGAGCACCGCGTCGCACACCTGCGCCGTCTGCGCGAGTTGCAGGATGAAACCGGCGGTTTCACCGGCTTCGTGCCCTTTGCTTTCGAGCCCGAGGGTGCCCGTCCTGAGTTGAAGCACATCCCGCACGCGACCGGCTTTGAGGAGCTGCGCAATCTCGCGGTGAGCCGCATTTACCTCGATAATTTCGATCACATCACCGCCTACTGGATCAGTCTCGGCCTGCCGCTGGCGCAGATCGCGCTGAACTATGGGGTGGACGATCTGCACGGCACGATCATGGAGGAAAAGATTTTCCACATGGCCGGGGCGAAGACACCGCAGGAGCAGACGATTGAGACGATGGAGCGCGCGATCCGCGAAGCGGGCCGCGAGCCCCGGCAGCGCGACAGCCATTACCGGGTGATCGCCTCCACGCGGCGTGACGCCACGAAAGACGAGACCCCAGCCCTAGCGCTGGCGTGAACGCGACCGGCGCTCTCCAGGGGCTGCGCATCGGTTGCGTCAAGTATCTCAACTCCCGGCCACTCATTCACTCCTGCGTTCGTGACGGCGAGGTGCCGGTGATCTTCGAGCACCCGGCCCAGCTCGCCGACGATCTGCGCGATGGTCAATTGGATGCGGCGCTGATTCCCGTCTTCGAGGCCCTGCGCATCCCCGGCCTGGTGGCGGCGGATGGCGTGGGAATCGCCTGCCGGGGCCCGGTTTACAGCGTGCTGCTCGCCTATCGCGGCGATTTGCGCTCGCATCGGGTGATCTCGCTCGATCCCGCCTCCCGCACCTCGGTGCATCTCGCCCAGGTGCTGCTCGCCGAGTTCCACGGCATGTCGCCCACCTATATAAAGGGCGATGAGGGCGACGCCCGGGTCCTCATCGGCACCCAGGCCATCGAGTTCCGCCAACAGCATGGAGCGGCCTGGAATTACCTCGATTTCGGCGAGGCGTGGCTGGATCATACCGGGCTGCCCTTCGTCTTCGCCCTCTGGATGCTGCGCGCCGATCTGCCAGGAGTGGAAACGATTGCGGAAGCCTTTCGAGTATTGAAAAGAGAAGGCACCGCCGCCATCCCCGAAATCGTCACCACCGAGGAAGACCCGGAGTTCGCCCGGAAATACCTCACCGAATACATCCGTTTCGAAGTCGGCCCCGAGGAAAAACAAGCCCTCGAGCTCTTCCGCAAACTGCTGGTCAAACACAACCTCCTTCCTGGCGGCGGCGGTGAACCCCTGCGTTTCCTCTGAAAAAAGCACGTTGGAACCCTGCGCGCCCTGTTTCCGCTTCCCCCCCCGGCGAAACATGTCTCGCCGTAAAGCCCGCCCAAATATCCATGGTCACGGGGAAGATCATCCACCAATTCCACAGGCAAATCTGTGAAAATCTGTGGATAAATTCTCTTTCTTCCTTCTCTGTGTCTCCGCGTCTCGGCGGTGAATTAATTTGCCCGAAAAAAGTGGTTGCAAACCCCGCAAAGCACATTACTTTTACCGCTCTCTTATGCCGAAAACCAGTTGGATTGAAAAAGAAAAGAAGAAGCGCGCGTTGGTCGATAAATACGCAGCGCTCCGTGCTGAACTCAAGGCAAAAGGCGATTACATTGGCCTTTCGCAGCTGCCCCGCAATGCCAGCCCTGTGCGTCTGGTGAATCGCTGCCAGGCCAGCGGTCGCCGCCATGGCTTCATTCGCCGCTTCAAGCTTTCGCGTATCGCCTTCCGTGAACTCGCTTCGAACGGGCTCATCCCCGGCGTAACGAAATCGAGCTGGTAAATCGTCTTTCCCGAGGGGCGGCCAGCCTGGCTGCCCCTTTTTTCTAAGGGGAAAGGCTGGAGCCACCGGGAGCCTGAATGAATATCTTATTTCTGGCTGAAGGAATGACCTCGGTGGCGACGGAGTGGGAACCGGGGGGGGTCATCTTTCTCAAGCTGTTCAGCATCTTCCTGCTGGTGTTTCTGAACGGTTTTTTTGTTGCCGCGGAGTTTGCCCTCGTCAAGGTGCGGGGGAGTCAGCTCGAAGCGCTGAGCGAGGACGGCAACAAACGTGCGCAATTCGCGCGGCACGTTATTTCGCATCTCGACACCTATCTCTCGGCGTCGCAGCTCGGTATTACGCTCGCCAGTCTGGCCCTCGGCTGGGTGGGCGAGCCTTTCATTGCCCGGATGCTGGAGCCCTTTGCCGCGCTGGTCGGGATTCAATCGGCGGCGATCGTCCATACCATCAGCTTTTTCTTCGCCTTCTTCGCCATCACCTTCCTGCACATCGTGCTCGGGGAGCAGGCGCCCAAGGTGCTGGCCATTCAGAAGCCGGTCGAGATCGCGCTCAACATCAGCCGCCCGCTCGCCCTTTTTTACACCATCTTCAAGCCTGCCATCTGGCTGCTGAACAACGGCGCTAATTTTGTGCTCAAGCGCGTGCTGCGTATCAATCCAGTGGGGGAATCGGAACTCGCGCACAGCGAGGAGGAATTGCGCCACATTCTCACCGAGAGTGAGCAGGCCGAGGAGGTGACCACCATCGGCAAGGAAATCCTCATCAACGCGCTGGAACTGCGCCACCGCGTCGTGCGCGACATCATGACCCCACGCGGGCAGGTCGTGTTTCTCGACGTGGAGGATGATTTTGAGAAGAATATCGAGGCGGCGATGGTGTCGCGCCATACGCGGTTTCCGCTCTGCCGCGGGCATCTGGACGAAACGCTGGGCCTGGTCCATATCAAGGATCTCATCTCGCTCATGCGCAAGCAGTCGCCCGATCTATTTTCCATCAAGCGCGATCTGCTTCCAGTGCCGGAAATGATGCCGCTGGAGAAGTTGCTCAATTTTTTCCTTACCAAGCACGCGCACCTCGCGCTGGTGGTGGATGAATACGGCGGCACCGTCGGCATTGTGTCGCTCGACAACGTGCTCGAAGAAATCGTCGGCGAGATTCAAGACGAGTTCGATACCGAGCAATCCGAATTTCGCCGCATCAGCGACGACGAGTTTTACGTCAACGGCACGCTCGGCCTCTACGAACTGCGCGACTTCGCCGGGATCGAGCTGGAGAGCAGCGAGGTGAGCACGATCGGCGGCTACGTCACCCATCTGCTGGGCCACCTGCCCAAGCAGGGCGAGCATACCCAGATCGAGGATTTTCACGTCGTGGTTTCCCAGACGGATGGCCGCCGGGTGGGGCAGTTGCATTTCAAGCGACAGCCCAAGGCGGTGGAAGCAAAGGAAGACGAAGCGGTGGAAGGCTAAAGAACGCTGAGTCAGCGATCCATGCTGGGACGCTCTGTTATTCCGTGGTTCGCCGATGGTAGAGCCACCATTCCAGCGTGAAGAGCAGGAAGGCCGCCAGCGCGAGATAAATCCAGAGCGGCCAGCGCCACCAGACGCCGGAGATTTGGGGGAGCGAAGCCGTGGTCGTATTGGTGGACGAAGCGTTTCGCAGATTCGATTCGGATTCGTTAAAGGTATTCACCGCGAGCCACTGGGCGGCTTGCGCCGTCTGTTCCAGGTAGAAGCCATTTTGCAGTGGCTGGAAGGTGTTTTCCTGGAGCGGCGATGGCTGGCTGGGGATGGGGGCGTCGCCGGTCTGCGGCTGTGTCCATACGTTCGTCCCGCTGGTGAGCGAAATGGTATCTCCGGCGGTGAGGGCCGTCGCGGGCGCTTCATCCCCGCCGCTGAGCCATTGCAGGGTGTTATCCATCAGGAGCGGGAAGGCGACTCGAAGCGGAAGATCGGTCTGGCCCACATCAAAGGCAAAGGCGGCCAGATGCTGCGCGGACGAGCCGGGGCGCGCGCGTGAGCCGGTGATGATGAGCGGGTGCTCGAAGGATTTAAGCGGGCTCTGGAAAGTCCAGCCAGCGGTGGCGGCCGGTTCGGAAAGCGCGGCGGCGTGCAGGAAGGTCACGCGATTGAAATCCACCAATCGCAGCAGGGGCTGGTGGGAATCGGTGTCGCTGACCAGTGGCAGGTTCAACTCGCCGCTGGCGGGAAAGGGCGTCTGGTGAATGAAAAGAAAATTGCCCGTGGCATTGGCGAGTGAAAATCCGGCGGGAATAAAGTTGTCGAAAATGACCGCATCGAAGCCGGCAGCGAGATCGGCATGATAGGCATCCGGGGACAGCACCTCGCTGTTGAGCAGCGGGTTGGCCTGGAGCGCCTTTTCGAGAAAGAGATTGCCCGTGGTGACCAGTAGCACGCGCCGGGTGGTATTGGCGGGCAGTGCGGCGAAGGCGACGTCGTCGAGCGGCAACGCATCGTGGTGATCGAGCCGGGCGGTGAGCCAGCCCCGGGCATTTAGCGCGTTCGAGGGGACCACGGTGAAGCTTTGCGTCCAGTGTTGCCCCGGGGCGAGTTGATACGGCTTCACATCGACGAGGCGGTGGTCGAGCGTAATTTCCACGCTGCCCGAGGCCGGCTGGGTACCCAAGTTGGCGAGCTCCAAAAGCACGGCAGAAGTCTGCGGGCTGTCGGGCAGCGGGCGGGCACCGAAGCGGGTGATCGCGACGTTGTCCAGCGCCGAGCCGGTGGCGAGAACGTGGACATTTTTCGCGGGATGCGGGACTGAGGCCGGTGCATCGGTGAGGACGACGATTTCTCCATTCCCCGAGCGGGTCGCCAGCAGTTGCGAGGCCAGGGAAATGGAGGCATCAAGCGTGCCCGGTGCGTCGGTGGGACGGAGCTGCTGGAGCGTCTTGATGATCTCGTCACGGTCGGTGGTGAACGGGACGGCCACCTCGGCGGAGCGGTCCGCGGTGAGCAGGGCAAGCTCGTGATTGCCGCCGACGGAGTGCGCGTAGGCGGTGGCGAGCGCCACCGCATGGGAAAACCGCGTGCCGCCGCCGGGCTCCACGGCCTGCATACGGGCGCGCGCGTCGAGCACCAGCACAGTGGAAGCGCCGGTCACCGCGAAGCGGTTCAGCACCGGCTTCGCCAGCGCGGCGAGGATGAGCAGAAAGATCAGCAGATGAAACAGGAGCGAGAGCAACTGGCGCAGCTTTTGAAACAGGGCGCGGGGGCGCTTCTCCTCCAGCACCCGCTGCCAGAAGAGCAGGGTCGAGACCGTGGCCGGACGCCGCTGGATGCGGCGCAGATAGAGCAGCACGATGAGTGGAATCCCCGCCAGAAACCAGAAGCCAAAGGGATTGAGAAAGGTCACTTGAGCAGCCTTCCCTCGCGCAGCACCTTGAGCACCAGATCTTCAAAGGGAACCTCCGTGGTCGTGCGGGCCAGGCCGATTTGGCGCTGGCGGCAAAAGGTGCCGAGCCCGTCGAGAAACGCCTGCACTTGTCGCCGGTAGGCGGCCTGCAATCCCGGGTCCACGGTGATCTCGATGCGCTCACCGGTCTCCACTTCCTCCAGCCGCAGATCACCCGCGAGCGTCGGGTCGAGTTCGGCCGGATCGGCGATCTGGATCACGTGGACGTCGAACTGATGGTGCCGCAGCAAAGCCAGCGCCTCCTCGTAACCGTGCGGGTCGAAGAAATCGCTGAGCACGAAGACGAGCCCGCGGCGCTTCATGCGGCGTGCGAAGAGGCGGCAGCTCTCGGCCAGATGGGTCGGGCGTGGCGACGAGGGTTCCACTCGCAGAAAATCAAGCGCCTTGTAAAACTGGCTCTTGCCGCGCAGGAAGCCGGTATCGCGGCCGAGCACCGCGTCGAAGGTGAGCACGTTCACCCGGTCGAGATTCGCGAGGCCGATGTAGGCGAGCGAGGCGGCGAGGCGTCGGGCCTGGTCGAATTTCGTCAGCACGCCAGGCCGTGGTGTCCAGTGCATGGAGGCGCTGGCATCCACGAGCAGGTAGATATGCAGGTCCTGCTCCTCCTCGAAGAGTTTGATGAACAGGCGGTCGAGGCGTCCGTAGATGTTCCAGTCGATATTGCGCAGATCATCGCCCGGGACGTAGTTGCGATAATCGGCAAATTCCAGGCTGGAGCCGATCTGGTGCGCGCGACGTTCCGCCCGCTGGTCGCCGCGAAAAAGCTTTCGCGCCAGCAGGTAGAGCTGCTCCAGCTTCGCGAGAAACGCGCTGTCGAAGAGCGGGGAGGCAATGGAGGTTGCTGGCACGCGCAACATGGTTCCCTGAAAAACAAAATTCGGCAATCGGGAAGATTGTGTATGCTGGCGAAATCGTGAGTAAAACGGCCCTGCATTTGTATGAGTTCATCGAGGACGCCTGGGAGGGCGGTCTGCGGGACTGGTTGCGGGATGCCGCCGGGCAGGTGATGCAGGGCCGCCAGCGCTGGATGGTGGTGGGCAGTCGCGGACAGGCGCGCTGGCTGCGCAAGCGGGCCTTGCAGGAGGGGCTTTCGCTGTTGGGCGTGCAGTTCATGGAGCCGCTGGAATTGCGGCAAAAACTGGGCGCGGCGCTAAAGCTCGAGGCGCGGCCGGTGGGGCGCGAGATTTTGCAGATGTTGCTGGAAATCGAGACGCCGGACTGCAGCCAGCCGGGACTTTTGTTGCAGGCGCTCGACGAGGTGTTTTCCGCCGGATTGCCCGTGCGCGAATGTCTCCCGCAAGTTTCCGGCGAGCTGGTGGAAATGCTGAAGACCTCGCGGGCCTGGACGCCGGCGCTTGATCACGAACTGGCCGCAACCGCAGCGAAGCTGCCCCTGGACGTGACGCTGGTGGGCGTAGGGGCGGAGTTTTCCAGTGCCTGGAATCTTTTACAGGCCCTACGGAAATGCGCCGGGCGATTTGCGATGTTTCTGCCCCAGCCGCGGGACCTGGCGGGAATTGAATTTGCGTGGGGGGAGCGATGGGCCGAAGTGCTCGGCGTGGAGCACGAAGTTTGCGAATCCACGGGGATGGAATCCCGGGGGGCGGCGTTGATGGAGAGTATGGAGGGATTCGGCGACGTTCCAGATGAGGGGGTGTATTTGCTGGTGGGAGCGGATTGGCCGGGGCAGATCGAGCTGGTGCGGGATGCCGTGTTGTCGTGGCTGGCGGAGTCGGAGCCGCAGCAAACCATGGCCGTGATTGCCGCCCGGCGCAGCCCGTCCACGGTGCAACTGGCGCGCGAGTTGCAAGCGGCAGGAGTTACCTTTCTCGATGAAATTGGGACGCAGCCGGAGCTGCCGCTGCTCACTGCGATCCAACAGCAGGTGGTGCGCTATTTCCGGCGCGGTTGCGACGTCGAGGAACTGTGCCTGCTCGGGGCGCTGCTGGAGCGGCGCGAGGACGACCCGTCCCGCTGGCAGGAATATTCCGAGCCCGCTCTGCGCAAGTGGAGTGAGCGCGCCTTTGAAAAGGTGCAGAGCCGCAATGCCCGACTGCTGGCCAAGGCCGCGCCCGATCATGCCGTGGCGCAACTGGTGGAGGCGCTCGGGTCCTGGGAGCCAAAGGTGACGTGGAGCGAAGCGCGGAAAAACTGGCAGCGCGCCATCGAGGTGCTGGAAACGGGCTCGCAGCCGCTGGAGCCACTGTGGCTGCGCATGGCGGGGCTGGAGGTGAAGGGACGGTTTGCGGCGGATATTTTCCTGCGGGCCCTCGAGTCATTGCTGGCGGGTGGAAAATCCTACCGGTTTGCGAACCATCGCTACGCCCGGGTGGTGCTCACCACCTTCCGCAGTGCCGCGGAGCAGGCTTGGGATCGAGTGCTTTTTCTCGATTCGCAGGAAGGCACCTGGCCGCTGCCGCCGCAGGAAAATCCCTTTTTCAACGATGCCGTCCGCCAGCGCTGGAATGAGCGGCTTGCGGAAAATCATCCGCCCCTGCTCACTTCGCTCGATCGCACCGCGCTGGAGCAGGCGCGCATTGCCAGTCTGATTTCCCATGCCCGGCAGGGCGTAATTTTTGCCGCCTGTGCCGTGTTGACTGATGGCACCGAGGCTCATCCCAATGAGTGGATGATGCGGGTGCTGGCGCTGCGCGGTGAGCCGCTGAAGGAATGGCGGCGCGCCGTCTTTCGCGTGCAGCCGATGGCCGGATCGGGCGCGGGCTTTGAGTCGTTGAAGAAAGTTTATGCCGGACGTCGCGATCCATCGCGGCCCTTCGACGAATATTCCTTTCACCTGGGCCAGCCGGAGGAGCCGGTGGCCTGGGCGGTGACGGGCCTGGATACGGCGCGCGGCCTGCCTGCGACGTTTGCGGTGCAAACCGTGCTGGGACTGGAGCCTCCGGCCCTTTTTCAACGCTCGGAGCCGCAGGTGATCGGGCAGATGGTCCATCGCTGGCTCGGCCGGGCGTTGGGAGGTGGAGACTGGCATCCCACGGATGACCGTGAGGGGGCGCTGTGCCGGCTCGAACTGGTGGTGCGGGAGAGCGCGGCGAAGACGGCGGAGTGGTTCCGCGCCGAGGGGCTTGAGGTGCCGCTCTGGTGGCGTTCTTTGTTGCAAAAAGCACACTGGCTGGCGCGGCGCTGCCTGGAGCGTGTGGAGCCGGATGCGCTGCCGTGGCTGGCGGCGGAACAGGCAATGGTACAGGCGGTCGAGACGCCAGCCGGGCCTCTTCTGCTCAAGGGCCGCTTCGATCTGGTGCTCTCGGACCAGGAGGAGGTCGCGGGAGCGCACTGGCATATTTTCGATTTCAAAACCGGGCGCACGGCTCCGCCCACGCTGGCCCGTGGGTTAAAAGGCGATGGCCTGCAATTCGTCGCTTATCGACTGATGGCACGGGATGCGGGAGCCGCGAGCGCGGCCGTGGGGATGATTCGCCAGGATGCCATTTTCGAGGAACTTTTCGCCGGGGAAGAGGAGGCCGCTTTGCGGGAGGCGCTGGCTTTTGCCGCGCGCATGCAGGCGACGGGCTGCTTCGGCCAGCTTGGGCCCCTGCGCGCCGAACGGGCGGGGTATGAGGTGCTGCCAGTGGCCACGACGGCGATTGAGCCGGAAATCCTTCAACGTAAATGGAAGGCCACCTGGGGGGAGGACCTTTCATGAGCGAGTTGAGAGACCGGCTGGATCGCGAGCGCTTTGAGCAGGAGATCGAGACGAGCTTCTGCGTCTCTGCCGGCGCGGGCGTGGGCAAGACCACGGCGATCGTCAATCGCATCGCGGAAATCGCCCGGCGTCAGCCGGAGTCGCTGTCCAAACTCGTGGTGGTGACCTTTGCCAAAGCCGCGGCGGAAGAGCTGCGGGCGCGGGCGCGGGCGAAGATTTTTGAACTGCCCGAATTTCGCGAAAACGCCGGGTGGCGTCGGGAAGTGCTCCAGCACTGGCCGCGCGTGTTCTTCGGCACGATCCACAGCTTCTGCCTGAAGCTGGTCGCGGAGGAAGGCCATGCGATTGGATTGCCCGAGGATTTGGAATTGTGCGAGGGGCTGGTCGAGACGGAATGCTGGAACCGCTTTTGCGAAAGCAGTGCATTGGATGCCTGTGCGTTGCCCGAGCAGGAACTGGGGGCCGCGCTGCGCTTTTACTCGTTTGAGGAAGTGCTCAAGCTGGCGCGGAAGCTGCGCACGACCGAGGCGCAGGCGATCCTGCGCGGGCATCGACCGCTGCCCATGCCGGTGGTGACCTTTGCCCAAGCCCTGGCCGACGACGGAGGCCGCAATGCCAAAGGGCGCGAAAACACCGTGAACAACCAGCGTGAACTGCGAGCGTGGCTGGCGGAGTTCGCGCAGAACGGTCCCTTTCAAAAGTTGCCGCAATTCAAAACCGGCAGTGGAACTTTCAAGAGCGCCTTTGCCGAAGAACTCGAGCCGCTGACGGAATGGCTGGAGCGCTCGCTGGGATGCGTGGCCGCCAGGCTGTCGCTGACCTACCGCGCCTTCCGTCTGGAACAGCAAATGGCGACCTACGACGATCAGGTGCAGTGGGCGATGGATCTGGTGCGGAACCCTGTCGTGCTGCGTCGTCTGCGCCGCCGGGAAATGCGGGTGATCCTCGACGAAGCGCAGGATACCGATGCCGCAATGTTTTCGATCTTGAGCGAGATCGTGCGACCGGCGGAGGCGGGCGAGGGGGACTGGCGCGATGGGGAGGCGGAACCGCCGCGGGCCGGGGCCTTCTGTTTTGTCGGCGACGAGCAACAGACGATCTACAGTGACCGGGCCGATCCGGCGGTCTATGCGAAATTTATTCGCGCGTTTGAAGATGGTCGTGGTGGCGAACGATTGGAATTTTTCGTGACGATGCGTTGCCCGGTGAAGGTGGTGGAGACGGTGAATGCGGTCTTTTTCGAGGGCCAGCGAATCGTGCAGGAGCACGTGGTGTTTCGCGAACTCTCCGCGAAGCCTTCCGCGCGGAGTGGCGCGGTCTGGCGTCTGCCCCTGGCGGTGCCAATCGAGGAGGGCGTGGATGCCGAATTCCTGAGCGAATGCCGACAGGTCGCACATTTTCTCCGCGATCAGGGAACGGAAGGGCTCGGCGTGCAGCGGTGGGGCGACGTGGCAATCATCTGCCCGCGCCGCAAGTGGCTGACGGTCGCCGCCGATTGCCTGCGCGAGGCGGGCGTTCCGGCCCGGCTGCTCTCGGGGCGACGCTGTGTGGGCGATCATGCGGCCGCGAGCTGGCCCGCCGCACTGGCGCAGGTGGCCTTGCACGGGTGGAATGAATTTGAGCGCTTCGGGGTGCTGCGCGAGATCTTCGGTGTTTCCGATCGCGATTATGCGCAGTGGAAACGGGGTGGAAGGAAATCGTGTGCATTGCAGGCGGCGGAGCAGGTGCTGGCTCCGCTTCACGCGCTTTTGCAAGAGGAACACCTGAGTCTCAGCCGATTCTTCGAACGCATGCTCGAGGTGACGGAACTGCCGGCACGGCTGCTGGCAACGGGCTGGGATCTGGTGCCCCTGGAGAGGTTGCGCCGGTTGACGTTGGACGAGGAATGCGCGGGAACGTCCCTGCGCGACTGGACCCGCAAGCTGAAGCTGCGACTGGACGAGGAAGATCCGGCGGAAATCGAATCGCCCGATGCCGTGACCCTGCTTACGGGAATGAAGGCAAAAGGGCTGGAATGGCCCGTGGTGGTGGCGCTGGGACTGGGGCGTGGCATTCGCGTGTTGAACCAGGAGTTTCCCTACTTCGCAGAGCAGGCGGAGGCGGCCCGGATCGTGATTGCCGAGGGCGGCTTGCATGAAACGCTGAAAGATGGCCGGACGCTGGATAATTACGCAAAATGGCAGCGGGAATTTTATGTGACCATGACGCGGGCGAAGCATCTGCTGGTGTTGCCGGACAGCCGGGAGTTCTATCAACGCGACGCGAAGTCCAGCCTGGGGGCGCTGTGCCGGCTGTGGGAACTGGCGAATGATCTGCCCGTGCCTTTGGTGATCGAAGAAGCGATGCTGCCGGTGGAACTGGAAGCGGTGCCCTGGCATGAGCCGCCGAGTGCGGAACGGGTGAAGGAGGCGGTTCGTCGTTCCGAACAAATTCCGGCCCTCGTGCGTCCTCACGAGCTGGCGGAGGAACGCGAGGAGATGCTGGAGTTCGATCCCGCAACGCCGGCGGGCGGAGTGAATTACGGCCTCTGGTGGCATGAAACGATGCAGTTTTTCCCGTGGAAGGCTCCGCAGGAGCAGACGAAGTTTCTGCAACGCCGGCTGGCGGATCTGCCGGAGGAGGATGGGCTGTATGCCCGTGGGCAGGTGGAGTTGGAGACGTGGAGGCAAAGCCGCGATCTGCAACATTTGCTGGAGCAAGGGGATCACTTCCTCACCGAGCTGCCCTTTGCCTTCGTTCGCGAAGAAATGAGCTGGGTGGAAGGCGTCATGGACCTCGTGATTGGAACTCGCGAACGCGGCCAATGGATCGTGGACTGGAAGACCGACCGGCGCGTGGCGGGGGAGACGGATGAAGCGCTGGGTACCCGGCTGGTTGCCTCCTATGGAGCGCAGCTTCGGGTCTATGCCGGGGCGGTCGCCCGTGCGACCGGGCGGGAGGTCAGCCGCCTTTTGCTTTTTTCGACGGTTTCGGGCCGGGTTTACGAGGTGCCATTTTGACGAGCGTGAGCTCGGTGCCCTCCTTGCGCAGAGCATATTGCACGCGATCGAAAACGTGGCGGATGAGATGCACCCCCAGGCCGCCCGGCCGCACGGCGTGGAGCGGGCGGGAAACAATTTGGGCGGGATCGCATTGCATGCCGAAATCGCGGAGCCGAAAGCGCAGCCCGTATTTCAACTGCTCGCAGGTGAGAATGATCGGGCGCGTGTCGTCGAAAAGGTAGGCGTAGCGGATAATGTTGGTGCACGCCTCGTCGATGCCCAGCACGATGAGTGTGATCTCCTGCGAGGGCCATTTGCAGTCGGTGAGAAAGCTGGTCACAAACTCGCGGGTGGCCGCGAGGCTGGCGGGATGGCTGATGAATTCAAGACGGCGTTTCATCGGAATCCGAGGGCGAGAATCGTAAGGTCATCGTGCGGCTCGGCGCGGCCGCGATGAAGGGTTTCCGCAGCAGAAATGCCTTCCACCAGCCCGGCCGCGGTGGCGAAGGAGCGGTGCAGCACGGCAGAGATTCCATCGCGACCGAATTCACGATGATCTTCCCCCAGCGATTCCGGCAGGCCGTCGGTATAAAAAACCAGGCGTTCACCCGGGGCCAGGGGAACAAGATGGGTGGAAGGCTTGATCTCCCCGAGAATACCCAATGGTGGGGACATGGAAAGGGAGTCCAGCGAGCCGGTGAAGGGGACGCGCAGCGGTGGGTGATGTCCGGCCCCGGCGAGTTCGAGCGTGTGGGTGGAGAGCGTGATGCGCCCCACCAGCGCGGTGATGAACATGCCGCGCAGGGAGTTCTCACGCAGCCGGCGGTTCCAGGCGGAGAGAGCTTCGCCGGGCGAAAGACCGGGGCGCAGAATGAGCCGGAGGGTGCTCACGGCCTGGGCCATCATGAGGGCCGCGGGAATGCCTTTCCCGGAAACGTCGCCAATGGTGAAGAAAATCTCGTCCTCTCCGACCTGCTGCACATCATAGAAATCGCCCCCGATATTGCGCGCGGGACGATAGACGGCGGCAAAATCCACCGGAGCGGCGGAGGGCAGCGTGCGTGGCAGAAAGCTCTGCTGGATTTCCCGGGCGAGAGACAGCTCGCGCTCGACCCGCTCCTGTTCACGGAGTCGCTCGAAGCTGCGGAGCTTTTCAATCGCGGTGGCGGCGAGCGTTGCATAAGCCTCGAAGGGCTCCACATCCGGTTCCTCAAACGTTGCCTTGTTGAGCGGGTTGAGCACTTGCAGGACGCCGATTTCCCGGTGGCCCCAATGCAGCGGCGAGCAAAGGATGGAGCGCGTCTTGAAGCCCGTCTGGCGGTCGGCGGCTGCGTAGAAACGGGGATCATTGTAGGCGTCGGTGACGAGCAGGCTGCGGTTGTTTTGCAGGACCCATCCGGCGATGCCCTGTCCACGCGGGACCACGATCCGCTGCTGGCCGAGGTCGAGACTGGCCGGACCACGGGCCACGGTGAGAACGAGGTGCCCCTCGTCGTCGCGCAGGAAGAGAGAACTGGCCTCGGCAGACATCACCCGTTGGGCGACATCCAGGATGGCCCCCAGCAGTTCGTCGAATTCAGTGATGGAGTTGATCGCCGAGCTGACCTCGACCAGGCCTTTGTAAAGCTTCAGCGAGCGCTCCAGTTGTTCGGCAAGTTCCGGCATCGCATCACGACCCTAAAGGCAAGCGCCCCAAATTGCCAATGCTGGATGCAGACGGAGGAAAACAACCGGGGAATTTCCCAGAAAACCGGCGGCGTCGCGATGATGGCCAGTCATTGGTCACGAAAACGCCATGCTTGTAGCGTTGCCAGCCGCGCGGAGGACTGATAATTCAAGATCAGCCATGTCCGCCCCACGCTCGTCCAATCTTCATCGCTGGTTGCTTGCCCCTGTCGCCGGAATGCTTCTCGCCGCCTGTGGCGGTCCCAAGGAGCAGCCCGAAGCGGTGGCCAATGCCTTTCTTTCCGACATCAAAGCCGGAAAACCCGAGGCTGCTTATGCGCTGACCACTTTTGCCTTTCAAGCCCAGCAGAATGTGAGCGAATTCACGGCGAAGGTGGAGGACTTGAAGCTCGATCAATTCACGGAGGCGAAGTGGGAGCGCAAGGAGGACACGTCCAGTGAAATTGCCCTTGCCGGGACGGTCTCGCTTGGGAAAGACGTCACGATCCCGCTGAATATTACGCTCTATGTGCAGGGCCGGCACTGGCAGATCTCCGGGATCGCGACGGATGCGATCGGCCAGAGTGGTGAGCACGTGCGGTTCTCCGTTTTTGGCGAACCCTATTCATTCTCGACGACGGTGCACCACGAGATGCCGTCGGCGGATGAAATGCAGGTGCTGGTGCGGCAGACGCTGTCGGACTTTAACCAGGCGCTCGACAAGCGGGATTTCTCGGGATTCTACGACACCGTTTCGCATACGTGGCAGAGCCAGATTTCGGTGCCCCGGTTCAGCGAGGCGTTCCAACCCTTTTTGGATCAAGGTGTCCATCTGGCCGGAGTTGAAAAGGCCCCGCTCAAATACGATCGCGATCCGGTGATCGACTCCCACGGAATCCTGCAAGTGCAGGGCATTTGTGGCCTCCAGCCGCAGGCGGCGCATTTTGGCCTGCGGTTTGTGTATGAAGTGCCCAGGTGGCGGCTCTTCGCCATCACGGTGGAGATGCTGAAAGCGGACGAACCGGCCGCAGCGAGTCCGGCGGCATCGTCCACTCCGACCCCGCCGGCTTCGAGTCCTGCGCCCTGAGTTTTACAGGCTGGCGAGGGCGGCCTCCAGCGACGCGGCGTCGCTGATGGAGACAACGGGCGTGCCCTTGCGGATGCGATTGACCAGACCTGCAATCACTGCGCCGGGGCCGAGCTCGATGAAGAGTTCGATGCCCTCCTTGTCGAGCAGATGCTCGATGGATTCGGTCCAGCGGACGCTGCCCGTGACCTGTTCGCGGAGCGTGTCGCGAATCTGTTCGGGCGTGGAAACCGGAATGGCATCCACATTGCAAATGACGGTGAGCGCCGGGGTGTTGAAGGTGGTTTTGGCGAGCACTTCGCCGAGGCGTTCGTAGGCGGGCTGCATCAGGCGCGAATGGTAGGCGCCCGCGACGTTGAGCTGCAGGGCGCGGCGAATGCCGTGTTCCTTCGCGAGGGCGATGGCGAGCGCGATCTTGGCGGACTCGCCGGAGACGACCACCTGGCCGGGAGAGTTTAGGTTGGCGACGTCCACATCCGCCTCGGCCGCGAGATCACGCACCACGTTTTCCTCCGCGCCGATCATTGCCGCCATCGCGCCGTCGCTGGATTCACAAGCGGCCTGCATGAAGCTGGCGCGCTGGGCGACGAGGCGGAGGCCGGTTTCAAAATCGAAGGTGCCCGCCGCGGCATGGGCGGTGAATTCGCCCAGCGACAGCCCGGCGGCGGCGTGGAAGGCGAGATCGGGGCGCTTTTCCTTGAGCATCGCGAGGCAGGCCAGGCCATGCACGTAGAGCGCGGGCTGGCAGTGGGCGGTCTTGGTGAGCTCCTCCTCGGGACCGTCGAAGGCGAGGGTACTAAGGGGGTAGCCGAGAATTTCATCCGCGCGGGAGAAAAGCGCGGCCGCGGCAGGATAAGTGGCAGCGAGGTCTTTGCCCATGCCCACTGCCTGGGCGCCCTGACCGGAGAAGAGGAGTGCAATACGTTTCATCCCCCACAGGATGAACAACGAATGAGTGGGGATGAAGCGCAAAATTCAGCCACCGCGGCGGCCAGCAATTCCGGCCCGCGCTGCATCGCCTCGGCCACTGGAAGTCCCTGGGCATTGATCCCCAGGGCGGTGGTGAAAATCCCCGCCTCCAGCACTTCGCTGGTGACCCGGCCGCCAAAGGCCACCACCGGCCTGCCAAAATTGCGCGCGAGCGTGGCGATTCCCGCCGGGCCTTTGCCGGAGAGCGTCTGCCCGTCGAGGCTGCCTTCGCCAGTAAAAATGAGATCGCACTCGCGGAGGATATTTTCCAGGCCGCTGGCCTCGGCAACCACATCGAAGCCCGATTCCACTTTTGCGCCGCAAAAGCTCATGAGGCCAAAGCCCAGCCCGCCCGCAGCTCCGGCTCCCGGCGCCTCCCGGAAGTCGCAATGCAGATCGCGGGTGACGATTTCCGCGAGATGCTCGAGGGTCATTTCGAGGAAGTCCACATCCTCGCGCGAGGCTCCCTTTTGCGGGGCGAAGACGTGGGCGGATCCCTGTGGGCCGAGGAGTGGATTGGTCACGTCGCAGGCCGCAACGATCTCGGGAAAGGGTTGCGCCGGAGGTTCGATCCGGGCCAGCCCGAAAAGGTTGGAGGGAAAGGGATTCAATTCCTCGCCCCTCGCATCGTAGAAACGATAGCCCAGAGCGGCGGCCATGCCCGCGCCTCCATCGCAGGTGGCGCTGCCGCCGAGGCCCACGATCAGCCGGGTGGCGCCGCGCTGGAGGGCGGAGTGCATCTGCTCGCCGAGTCCGCGGGTGGTGGTGCGCACCGGGTTTCGCTCATGGGCGCTCAGCCGCCAGATGCCCGCAGCCTGGCTGGCATCGAAACAGGCTTCGGTGTCTTTTTGGTAAAAATGGGCTTCCACCGGGGTGCCGGTGGGACCGCAGACGGTTTCCACAATCCGCTCTGCGCCGATGCTTTCGCCGATCAATTCACAGGTGCCCTCGCCGCCATCCGCAATCGGGCGGATGATAATTTCCGCCTCGACGTTCGCGGCCTGCAATCCCCGCTCCATCGCCGCGGCCGCCTGCAAGGCGCTCATCGAGCCCTTGAACTTGTCGGGCGCGAGCAGGATTTTCAGTCGGGATGGAGGTGAAACAGCCATGGTGCGGTGAATGCTGTCTTCAAAAACAATTTCACACGCCCGCGCGCTCGAGCAGGTCGGCGAGGACTTTTTCGGCCTCGAAATATTCGTGCGCCACTTCCCAGGCCGCCTGGCAATGTGCGGCGTAGTCGGCGTTGATCTCGCGGACGGCCTCGGGGATTTCCTCCAGTGTGCGGAAGGAAAAGAGCCCGCGCTGGCCGCCGTAGAAACGGGTGAAGCCGGTTTCCTGGGTAATGGCGGGGCGCCCGCAGGCGAGATAGCAGGCCGTGCGATCGCTGAACCAGCCGGTATTGAGCCGCACATATTGATCCTTCGCGACCGTGAACTCGCCCTTCGACCCCTGCAAAAAACGGCGGTAAAGATTCCAGTCCGAGCTCAAGTCATGCGGCAGTGAGAGCCGCCAGCCGTTTTCGAGAAACTGGTTGCGGACAGATTCCTCCTTGATGTCAGTGGCCAGTTCGAAGGTTTCACCGGAGGCTTTCGGCGCGGCGATGAAGCGCAGGAACTCCAGCGACTTGCTCCACAGGTAGTTTTCCCCGCGCCATTCGATATCCTTCTTGCCGCTGGTGGACCAGTTCGCGACCGAGGTGAAAACGGCCCCGCTGGCTGGAGCGGGGGCTTTCCACAAGTCGGTCACCACCGGCTGGCGGGTGGGCAGCCACTTAAAACCGTGATCGGGGACGGGAAACTCCGGCGTGCCCACGTTCTCGCCAAAGGTGAAGAGCGCGCAGTGGCGGCGCAGGTAGGCCATCGTCTCCGCATTGCCCTGGTCGATCTTGATCTGCTCCACCGCGGGATCGCTTTCCACGTAGATGATGCGGTCGCTTTGCAGCAGGTCGTCGTTGAATTCCTGCGCCCCGCACACATTCAGAATCGCATCGGCTTCTTTATAAAGTTCGCGCACCCGGCTCAGGGGCAGTCCCACGCAATCCTGCTCCGGCAGGTAACGCGCGCAGAAGGCCCAGCGTCCCTGGAAGCCATATTCATCCGCCAGCCGCGACAGCGTTTCCGCGGCAAAGGTATAGTCATTCTCCACCGCAAAGGTCATCGGGTTGTAGGGGATGCGCGCGGAGTCCTCGATATAATACACTTCATGCCCGAGCCGTTGCAGGCCCACGATGTAATGCAGGTGCTGCCAGCCCACTCCCGCAATCGGGCAGCCGCCCATAAAGCCCATGACGATGATCTTTTTCTTTTTCAAAATGCGAGTCTCCGGTGAGTGAACAAGGTCTTTCAAGCAACCAGAACCATTCGACGCGGGCGAGTGGATTTTTATTTCAGCCTTATTGCTGAGGGAATCGCGGCAGGCGTCTGGCCCCGTGCCAGATGTGCAGGATATTCACGAGGTGAGTGGTTTCGGCACAAGTATAGAAAATGAGGTAGGGAGAAGCCGTCATTTTTCGAATCCACGGCCGACCTCGTGAAATGGGTTGTCGCAACGGCTGTCGGGAAAGGCTCAAGGTGGTATTGATCAGGTTCTCGCCGAGACGTCGTGCGGCATCTGCGTCATTTCTATCTCCGCATCAGTCGCAATGATGGATCTCCCACGAGTCAATGCTTCATCGGCCAGTCGATTGAGGGGGCTTGGTCCAGGAGGTGCGCGGTTTTCAGGTCGTATTTTTTCACCAGGCTGCGGTCGAGGAATTCGGCGGCGGCGCTCTGGATCTCGGGGCGCTCGCGGGAAAGGGCGTCGGAGAAGCTGTCGTCGCCGATGCACTTGAGGAGTTCGCTGAAATTGTAGCGCAAGGTATCGGAGCTGTCGCCGGTGGAGGCGCGCTGGTTGAGCCGCACGTAAGCGCAGAGGAAAAAGGCGGTGAGGGCATCGCGGTCGCCCTGCTCGGCCATGGCGAGGGCGTGGCTGCTGCCGCGCGAGGGATCGAAATATTGTTCGTAGCCGCCCAGGCCCAGCTGGGCCGGTGGCTTGTCGCCCGACTTGTGGGCGCAGGCGGCGAAGGTGAGGCCGAGCAGAAGGACCGCAATTCCTGGGGTGATGAAGCGGTGAAGGGCGATGCCGTTCCCTGAGGGCCGTCGATCCGTATGGTTCATGGGCCGGAGGTTTTACCAGTGTTTTGCCGGCAAGGCCAGTGTTTAACTACGGAGGCGCAACGGGAACGGGATTAGCTGCGTAACAGGCTGGCCAGGGCCCGGCGATGCGGGGCGGTCATGGGGAGCGTTTCGAGGCTTTCCACGGAATGCCAGGCATGGGATGCCGCGAGTTTTTTGGGAGACTCCCCGCGGGTGACGAGCAGAGTGACGCGATGGTGGGTAAAGGGATAGTCGGCCTGGTAGATGAGCGGGCCGTCGGGCTTCTCGCACAAGGGAAGGCGCCAGAGCCCATTCCAGCGGGCACCGGTTTGTTGCTCCAGCAACACTTCGCCCTTGCGGACGATGAAGGCGCAACGTTCTTCCAGCTCCACGGTTTTTCGCTGGGACTTTTTGACCGGCAGCGCCTCGGGAGCTTTCGTACGGCAATGGGTTTTCACCGGGCAGAGGAGGCACTGCGGCTTGCGCGGGCTGCAGAGCAGGGCACCGAGCTCCATGAGCGCGCCATTGTAGAGGCGGGCCTTTTGTTCCGGCACCAGCGACGCCGCGAAGTCCCAGAGAAACTGCTGGCCGCTGGTGCTGGCGATGGGCTCGTGAAAATCGGCCAGCCGGGCGAGCACGCGGGCGATGTTGGCATCAATGATCGGGGTGGCGAGGTCGAAGGCAAAAGTTGCGACTGCCCCGGCGGTGTAACGGCCGATGCCGGGCAGGGCGCGGATCGCCTCCAGGTCCCGGGGCATTTCCCCGCCGTGGCGTGCCACCACCTCTTGGGCCGCGCGGTGCAGGTTGCGCGCGCGGGAATAGTAGCCGAGTCCCTGCCAGAGCCCGAGCACGTCGTGCTCGGTGGCGGCGGCCAGGGCCGCAAAATTGGGGAATTTCCGCAGCCAGCGCTCGTAATAAGGAATCACTGTCGCCACCTGCGTTTGCTGGAGCATGATCTCGGAAACTAGGATCGCATAGGGATCCTGGGTGCGCCGCCAGGGCAGGTCGCGCGCCGCTTGGGCGAACCACGCCGTCAATTCCCGCTGGAAGGTGGAATCCACCTCCGGCAAGGCGGGGCGATTTTTTCGCTCGGAGTTGGCGCGGCTCTGCGGTTTATTCTTGGGCATCGTGACTGAAAAAGCGCTGACACTCTACACTACTCCGCTGACGCCGCAGCAGGCGAAAACGCTGCGGGAAATTTTGCAACGGGAGGGCTGGGAGTTTTCCGAAAAGCAATACACCCTCTATTTTGCCCAAAAGAACAAGCTCACCGCCGCGGTTTACGAAAAAGGGCCGAAACTGGTGTTGCAGGGCAAGGGGACGCAGGAGTTCGTGCAATTCACGCTGGAGCCCGAGGTGCTGGGCGAGGCAAAGCTGGGCTACGAGGAGGTGCACAACCCCGAGATGTTTTCCCCCCATTTTGGTATAGATGAGAGTGGAAAAGGCGACTTCTTTGGCCCGATGGTGATCGCAGGTGTTTACACGGATGCCAGCATTGTGAAGCGGCTGGCGGATGCGGGGATTCAAGACAGCAAGCGGATTGGCTCCGACAAACGCATTCGCGATCTCGCCAAGATCATCAAGAACACGCCGGGGGCCGCGCATACGGTGGTGATGATCGGGCCGGAGAGCTACAACCGGATGATGGCGCGCAATGGCAACGTAAATCGCGTGCTGGCCTGGGGGCACGCCCGCGCGATCGAGAACCTGCTGGAAGCCCGACCCGAATGCCCGCGCTCGCTTTCCGACCAGTTTGGCAACCCGCAGCTTATCAAGCGGGCGTTGCTGGAAAAAGGCCGTGCGATCGAGTTGCAGCAGCGCACGAAGGCGGAATCGGACATTGCGGTGGCAGCGGCTTCGATCCTCGCTCGCGAACGTTTTATCGACTGGATGGATGCCACCGGCCGCACCTACGGCTGCAAGATTCCACGCGGGGCTTCCGCCGAGGTAAAAGAGGTCGCAAAGAAAATTATCGCCGCGCATGAACCGCTGATTTTGGAGAAACTGGCCAAGACGCATTTCAAAACCGCCGCCGAGGTCGCGCCGGGATTTTTTCACGTGAAAACAAATGCAGCCTTGCCCGGGGACGAGGAGCGTGAATAATGTGCGCGCATTATGGCGACTTTGACGAAGCGGGACCTCGTAGTAAAAATCAGCAACGAGACGGGCATGGTGCAGCATCAAGTGTTTGATGTCATTCAAAGGACACTTGATCACATCACTTCCAGTCTGGGCGCCGGAGACACCGTGGAGTTGCGCAATTTCGGAGTGTTTGAAGTCCGGCTGACCAAGCCGCGGGTGGGGCGCAATCCCAATCAACCGGGCAGTCAGTTCAAGATCCCGGAGCGGGCCACCGTGAAATTCAAGAGTGGCAAGATGATGAAGCAGAAGGTCGCGAAGCTCTCCGCCGCGCTCAAGCGGGCCAAGGAGTAGTCGGATTCGACCGGGGGGAGGCAGGGTATCTTTTAAAGGCTGCACAGCAGTCTGGTTCGTGGCGATTCGCCAATCGCACGCTGTGATGACGTTTCATTTTCGGGCGGTTGCGCAATTTCACCTCGCCGCAACGAGGGGATAATTTTTCGCAAGCGGTGGGGAGCAGGGAAGCGGATGACATTTCATAGTCGTCCAGTATGAATTACAGCAACTTCGATGTCCGGCTGCGGGTGAATCCGCGCCAGGAGCGCGACCCGCGGAGACAGGAGTCCGCCCGGAAAGGGGCGGCGCCATCCGGGGCTTCCTCCCGACGAGTTCTTTCCGCACGCGAGAAAGCGACTAAAGGGGTCGTGCGGGCGACGGTGGTGGCGCTCGCCGCGTTGCTGGCCATTCCTTTTCTCCATGCCACGACTGTAAGCATGGACGCGCCAACGTCGGATCGCTGGATGTATCCCTTTGCCTCGAATCCCGGCAATGAGACTTCGGCGGCGGTATTTGGTGATGTCGGCGATACCAGCGGCGCTTTTGACGAACGTGATGGGCAGATGCTGCTCGGCTTCGGTTTGAGCGGGCTGGTCACGACCGGGCAGGGGGCCTCCAATTATCTGGTGAGTGCAGTCACGATCACCCTTACGCTTAGCAACAGTATCTACATTTACGATCCGACCTACGATTCCTATAAAACTTACCTCGATTCATCAGCATCCAACTATGTGGCGGATTCCGATGCCGGGCGGCCGGTCGAGCTTTACGGGGTGGGATTTCGCAACGGCTACACGGCGCAAAGCTTTGCTGAAACTTCACCCTACGGCACCATGGTGAAAGGGGGCCGGAATGCCTATGCGATGGATTATGTGAATGGAGTCGCCGCTGATGTGTCGAACAATGTGAGCGGCGGCTTTGAAACCTCGCCCTGGGCGCTTGGAACGACCGATGCAGTAAACCCTGGCGACGTTGCTCCCGCGGGGACGACGCTCACCTTCACGCTCGATCTCACGAACCCCTATGTGCTTGCCTATGTGCAGGCGGCGCTCAATTCCGGCACGCTGGACTTCATGGTCACTTCGCTGTCGGCAGCCTCGCAGCCCGGCACGAGCGGGGCGGCGAGTTATCCGAGCTTTTATACCAAGGAATCGCTCATTGGCACGCCCGCGACCATTTCCATTGATTACCTAATGGTGCCCGAGCCGGCCTCGGGTTTGATGGCCATCTCGGGGGCAGTGCTCTTGTTCATGCGCCGCCGCACCACGGAGGGAAGGCCATGACGGCGGGTGAGGGAGCCTTCCCGCGCAAGGCCGACGCTTTCACTTTGATCGAAATCCTGGTCGTGGTCGCGATGATTGCCGTGCTGGCCGGACTGGCGCTGCCAGTGATCAGCAGTGTGCGAACGGAGGGCAACCTGGCGAAAGAGCTCTCGGCCGGGCGGCAGTTGATGGCGGCGATGTTGCTCTATTCGGGTGATCACAAAGGGCGGATCCTGGCCGGTTATAAAAACGATCCTGCTCTCGACGATCAGGGGAATCCGATCAGCTTTCCTGAAAATGCCCGCTATCCATGGCGGCTTGCGCCTTATCTCAGCTATCGCGCCAAAGGCATCCTGGTGGTGAACGATCAGGAGCAGGTGATGACCGCGCAGAACTACGTGTACCTGGTGAGCGTGTTTCCCAGTTTTGGGGTCAACGCCACCTTTGTCGGCGGTGACTATGGGGACTCCAGTGACCTGCCGCCCATCCCGACGGCGACGCAGAAGTATGGAAACTTCTGCGTATTGCAGGCTTCCGATGCGGTGACGCCTTCCAGGCTCATCGTCTTTGCCTCGGCGCGGTACCGGGTGGGCACGCAAACAGCCTCGGGTTATTACGAGCTGAAGTCGCCCTATCTTGCCTCGCGGCGCTGGTCGGCAAGCTTTTCGGAAAGCGATCCCTCTGCTTCCTTCGGGTATGTGGATCTGCGTTATCATGGCCGTGCGGTGGCGGCCATGCTCGACGGGCACTCGGAATTGCTCGACGCAACCCAATTGCAGGACATGCGGCGCTGGTCGAACCAGGCGGCACAGGCCGACAAGCCGGATTGGATGCTTACCCGGCAATAGTTTTACTCTCTCCTCTCCAAAAATACCTCATATACCAATGCTACGTACCAGCACTCCATTGCCGGCCCGGTGGGCGGAATATCGCCGGGAAAATCCAAAATCACGCATCCGCGATGCAGCCCGGGCGCTCCAGGTCAGCGAAGTGGAACTCCTCGTCACTGGTTGTGGCGATACGGTCACGCGGCTGAAACCCGGCTCCGGCCAAGGCTGGGGCGACCTCTTGCTGCGTCTGCCCGGTCTCGGCCGGGTCATGGCGCTTACGCGGAATGAAGACGCGGTGCACGAGCGCAAAGGGCGGTATCGCGAGATTCAGTTTTTCAATCACTTCGGCAACGTGCTCGGACCGGACATTGATTTCCGCTTTTTTCTCAATAGCTGGGCCTCGGCCTTTGCCGTGCGGGAGGAGACGCCGCATGGCATCCGCGAGAGCCTTCAGTTCTTCGCCCACGATGGCAGCGCCATTCACAAGGTGTACCTTGAGCCGGAAGCCGACCGCGCCGCTTTCGCCCAGCTGCTGGAAGACTTTCGCAGTGAAGACCAGTCCACCGAACAGGCCGTGCAGCCGCCCAAGCCGAAGACGCCGGATCGCCCCGATGCGGAGATCGATGCCGCCGGGCTCTGCGAAGGCTGGCGCAACTTGCAGGATACGCACGACTTTTTCCTGCTCCTGCGCAAGTTCCAGGCCGGCCGCCAACAGGCGCTGCGTCTTGGGGGAGAAGAATTTGCCCGGCGCGTGCCGCTGGATTCCGGCGAGCGCATCCTGCGGGCTGTATCTGCAACCGGCCTGCCGATCATGGTCTTTGTTGGCAACGATGGCATGATCCAGATCCACACCGGCCCGGTGGAAAAAATTGCGCCCTATGGCGAGTGGATGAACGTGCTCGATCCTGAGTTCAACCTGCACCTGCGCCAGTCGGCCATTGCCTCCGCCTGGGCGGTGCGCAAGCCCACCCGCGATGGCGAGGTGAATTCGCTCGAGCTCTACGATGTCGGCGGCGAGATGGTGGTGCAGTTCTTCGGCCGCCGCAAACCGGGCGAAGCCGAGCTGCCGGAATGGCGCGAAATCTTGAAGAGCCTTTCCGCTCCGGAGGTGCTGACATGAGGCTCGCGGTAGTGGCTCTCGTTACCGGAAGTCTGCTCGGTGCGCTGAATTCGCAGGCAGCCAGCGAGCGGGTTGTCTCGCTGGGCGGCGCAGTGACCGAGACTGTTTGTGCACTCGGCGGCCAGTCCGAACTGGTGGGGGTGGACTCCTCGAGTACGTCTCCACCCGCAGTGACGAAGCTTCCGGAAGTGGGTTACCAGCGCAAGATTTCCGCCGAGGGCGTGCTTTCGCTCCAGCCCACGCTGGTGCTCGCCAGCGACGAGGCCGGACCGCCCGAGGCGCTGGAGCAGTTGCGCCAGGCGGGAGTGAAAGTAATCTTGCTGCCGCCCGGCAATTCCGTGGAAGGCGCGGTGAAAAAGGTGCAGGCGATTGCCGTTGCGTTGGGCGATTCCGCCCGGGCGGAGCCGCTGGTGCAGGCGATCAACGTGCAGGCCGGCCAGGCTGCGAAACTGGCTGCGCCGGATGCAAGGGCACCGCGGGTGCTCTTTCTCTACGCCCGGACCGGAGCGGGAATTCTCGCCGCCGGAACGAGCACCGAAGCTGACGCGATGATCCAGCTCGCCGGGGGAAAGAATGTGATCACCGAGTACAAGGGCTATCGACCGCTGACATCGGAGGCCGCGGTGGTGGCTGCGCCCGAGGTCATTCTCTCCATTGCCGACGGGGTCGCCTCGCTGGGCGGAGAGAAAAGTATCTATGACGCGCCCGGCATTGCGCTGACCCCCGCGGGAAAAAATCATCGGGTGGTCTTGATGGATTCGCTGTCCCTGCTCGGCTTCGGGCCGCGCACGGGCGAGGCCGTTCTCGAGCTGACCAAAGCGCTCTATGGCGACCGTCCTTCCGCCCGCTGAGACGTTTGCTCGCGTCTCCTCTGCCCTGGAGCTCAGCGCTGGTCACGAATGGCTGCGGCTGCGGCATCGTCGGCAAAAAATTTCCCTTTGGGTGATGAGCGCGGCACTGGTTTTGACGGTGCTGGTATCCGTCGGAATCGGTGCCGCGCATGTCCCGCTCGGCACCACGCTGCGCGTCCTGCTCTCACACGCGGGATTTCCCGTGGCGGTGGATGAGCAATCTGCGGGCATCGTGTGGTGGATGCGCCTGCCGCGTGCGCTCATGGCTGTGCTGGTGGGTGGGGGATTGTCGCTCGCCGGAGCTGCGATGCAGGGGCTGTTTCGGAATCCGCTCGCGGAGCCCGGCATCGCGGGAGTTTCCAGCGGCGCGGCTTTGGGCGCAGTGACTGCCATCGTGTTCGGCGAGCATTTCGGGCTCGACTCCTCGGTCTGGTGGCAATCCTTTGCCGCCTTTGGCACCGCGTTGGCGGCTCTATTTCTGGTCCAGCGGCTGGCGCGCAAGGAGTCCGCCACCAGCGTGGCGCGACTGCTGCTGGCTGGCATTGCCATTACCGCGATCAGCGAGGCGGGAGTCGGACTTTGCACAACACTGGCCAGCAACGCCGCCCTGCGCACCATTGCCTTCTGGAATCTCGGCAGCTTTAGCGCCGCCACCTGGACGGCGGTGGGATTGCTGGCCGCGGGCGTCATTCCCTCCGCCGTGTTGTTGCTGCGCGAGCGGCGGGTGTTGAATGCCCTGTTGCTGGGCGAAGCCGAGGCCGGGCATCTCGGCTGCGAGGTGGAGCAGGTAAAACGTCGCATTCTTTTGCTCTCGGCTTTGATCACCGGGGTTTGCGTCGCGGTGAGTGGGCGCATCTGGTTTGTTGGCCTGCTTTGTCCGCATCTCGTGCGGCTTACGCTGGGTGCGGATCATCGCTGGCTGATGCCCGGGAGCCTGCTGGTGGGCGGGATCATCATGGTGCTGGCGGATTTGGTTTGCCGCACCATCGCCGCTCCCATGGAAATACCGCTCGGCATTGTTACTGCGCTGCTGGGAGCGCCATTTTTCCTCTGGCTCATGCGCCGCGAAAGGGGATTTTGATGAAATCGCTTTCCATCGCAGACGCGGAGTTCCACGCGGGAAAACACAGGCTGTTGCAGGGCATTAATCTCGAAATCCGTCCCGGGGAACTGCTCGTCCTCATCGGACCGAATGGTGCGGGAAAATCTACACTGCTGCGCCTGCTTTCCGGGGAACTGGCTCCAGCCCGCGGATCGGTGCAATTGGAGGGACGGGCTTTGCGAGACTGGCCGCCCCGGGAACGGGCTCGTCGTCTGGCGGTTCTGCCGCAACAAACCTCGGTGCCCTTTGCCCTCACCTCCCTGGAGCTTGTGATGCTGGGGCGTGCTCCCCATTCCCCGGCTGGCGAGACTCGTCGGGACTACGAAATTGCCCAGCAAGCCATGGAGGCTACCGCGGTGCGTTCCTTCGCCCAACGCGAGTTTTCCAGCCTCTCCGGAGGAGAGAAGGCCCGGGTGCAGCTGGCACGCGTGCTGGCGCAAATCTGGGAGCCGGTTGCGGATTCTTCCCGTTTTTTGTTGCTCGACGAGCCCAATGCCGCCCTCGATTTCGGCCACCAGCATCGCGTGCTGGAGCTTGCCCGCACCTGGGCGGCGAGCGGGGTGGGGGTGGCCGCCATCCTGCATGATCTGAATCTCGCCTCCCGCTACGCCGACCGTATCGTAATGCTGCGCGATGGCCGTTTCATGGCCAACGGGATGCCGGCGGAAGTGCTCACCCCGGATACAATTGAGACCGCTTTTGGCTGGCGGACGCATGTCCAGCCGCATGCTCGTTACGCCTATCCCACCGTCGAGCTCATCGGCTCGGATTAGGGTTACCCCGCAGTTTGCAGGTGCAGGCGCTGGAGCTGGGCAAAGCGGCCATCCGGCCTGGCTCCCAGTTCGGCGGGCGTCCCGCTTTCCACGATCTCGCCATGTTCCAATACGATGATGCGGTCCACATTCCGCAGGGTGCTCAACCGGTGGGCGACAATGAAGGTAGTGCGGCCCTGCATGAGCCGCTCCAACGCCTGCTGCACGGCTACCTCGCTGCCGGCATCCAGTGCACTGGTGGCCTCGTCGAGAATCAGCACCCGCGGATCGCGCAGCAGGGCGCGTGCAATCGCGATGCGCTGCCGCTGCCCTCCGCTCAGGCGGGCTCCGCGTTCGCCGATTTCCGTGTCCAGCCCGTTCGGCAATTCCTTGATGAAGGCCGCGGCATTGGCGGCTTCGATGGCGGTTTGCAACTGCGCGTCGGTGACGTTCTGCGTTCCGTAAACGATGTTTTCCCGTAGAGTTCCCTCGAAGAGGATCGTCTCCTGGCCCACCACGGAAAGGCGGCGGCGGTAGGTGCGCAGGTCGATCAGGCTGGTATCGATGCCATCGAGCAGGATGCGCCCCGTCGTCGGCCGGTGAAAGCCGATGATCAGGCTCATCAATGTGGATTTTCCCGAGCCGCTGGAGCCGACGATGCCGATGCTTTCCCCGGCCTGCACCTCAAGCGTGAGGTTACGCAACGCCATGCGCATGGTTCCCGTTTCGTCCTGGTAGTCAAAGCCGGTGCCTTCGAAGCGGAAGGCGCCCGTTACGGTAGTGACGGATTGTTTGTTGCGGTTTTCCTCAATATCCGGGCACTCCAGCACTTCGCCGATGCTGCGCAGGCCATCGAAGCCGCGGGTGAGAATCGGCAGCATGTTATTGAGCTGCATCACGGCGGCGATGATGGCGTTGAAGTAGCCGGTGACGAGCACGATGTCGCCCGGCGTGAAAGGGACGATCCCGCGCAGGCTCAGCCACGCGCCCAGCGTCAGGCACACGAGGTTGAAGAGCATGAAGACCACCCAGGCCGTGGCCCCGAAGAGGCTCGCGTGGCGGTCGAATTGCAGGGCGGCATTGCGCACGTCGCCGAAACGGTTTTCCACCCGCGAAATCTCCTCGCTCTCCACGGCATGCGCACGAGTGACGGGGATCATGTTGATCATGCCCAGCACCTGCGTGTTCATGGCCTCCAGTTGCTTGCGGAAAAGGTGGTTGTAGCGCTTCAACCGCTCCATCATTACATAACGGACGAGGGCGGCCAGCGGCACCAGCAGCGCAAAGACGGGCAGGAACTGCGGCATGCGCCAGCTCGTTACCGCGATGGCCACGATGATGGTGATAATCGAGCCAAGCCCCGGATCAATCAACTGCCGGCAAAGCTGCTCGATGGATTCCACATCGCGCAGCACCTTCGTTTGCAACACGGCGGTGCTGATTCTGGAATGGTAGGCAATGGAAAGCATTTGCAGCCGTCGCACGAGGGAGGAGCGGAGCCGGATTTCGACGCTGCGAATCGCCCGGCTGGAAAAGACGGAGAACAGCACTGCCGTGGGAACGTTCTGGGCGATAAAGAACGCGCCGACGGCGGTATTCCACCAAAGGGTGGACATGCCGTTGGCGCGCGGGTGGGCGATCAGGTCCACGATGTTTGCCGTCACCACCGGCACCACCCACAGTGGGCTCGCCTTGAAAAGAAATGCCACCACGCCCAGCGTCATCGCCTTCCGTTCCGGGCGAAACAGAGCCCGCAAAGTCCGCCAGGGACGATGGGCTTGATAAACGACTTCGACGGACTCGGTGTGCATGGGCGTGAACGAGTTCATCTTGAAACGTCCGGGCCTGCCTTCAATGCGAAGGTCATCCCTTTTTAGTTACCATGTTGCCTGCCCGGGAGGGCTTACATCATATTCAGCATATCCGTCGTCACATTGAATGTGGATGAATCGCTGGAACTGCTGGTATCCGTGGAGGCCACGGGCAGGTTTTTCAAAATGGCGGTGGTCGAGGCGGCGGAAACCGAGTTGGCATCGGTGCTGGTCGGCGCACCCGACATCGTCTGCAAAATTGCCTGATCCAGATTATAAGTCCCGGACGAGCCGGAACTGCTCGATGCCCCGGCGGCGATGCTGGCGCTGGTCAGGTCATCCTGCACGCTGGAGAGCACGGACTGGGCATTCGACACGTTGCCGGACTGGAAGGCGACTTCCAGCGCGCGGAGATCAGAGGGCAGCGATCCAGTGGCATCAAGGGGATTGCTGCTGCTGCTGGCGGTCATTGCCACATCCTTGGCCAAGACGGCGAGTGAGGTTTTGGCCGTGCTCAGATCGCCGGAGCCGACGGCGCTCTCGAGGTTCTGCAAATCGGTCGCGGCGCTGCCGGTGCTGCTGGAATTGGCCTGCATGTCCGTCTGCAAAGTGGAAAAGGCGCTCTGCGCATTGCTGATATTTCCCGAGCTCAAGGCATCGCGCACGGCGGTGAAATCCTTCTTGAGCGCGCTGGTGGCGGTCACCGGGTCATAGCCGTTTGACGTGGCGGTCGCGGAGTCTTTGAGAAACGCCGTCATGGCCGTCTGCGCTCCGGCGAGGTCACCCGAGGTAATCGCATTTTTCAGCGCGTTGAAATCGTCCGAGTATTTCTTCGCCTGGGCCTGCATGAGCACATTGCTCGCGGTATTGGAGGCGGTGGCGGTGGCGATAATACTCGAAGTGCTCATGATCAACGCACGGCATCGACCGGATGGCATTTAGCTTTAGCGATTTTTTGGACCGGGGTTCGGTTTCGATGGCGATTTTCGCGGTGAAGGCGGCGATTTCCTTCGTTTCGAAACAAAGCGTCACACCGTTTACATCCGTAACGCAGTCGCCATTTTTGCGGCGATAACGCCACCGGATTGCCGCGGAACCGTCGCCTGTTCGTGCGGGAAGTTTCACTTCACCGCCATGGAACCGTCACAGGGGATTATTAGCTTTCGTTCATCTCGATGCGGGTGGAGCTCCAGAAGGGGAGTTCCCGGATCGGGATGGTTCCATTTTTTGGCGCCGCAGGAAAAACCACCACCCAAATCCCGTTAATCAAATCAGATTCATATGAAAAAAACCATGCCTATCCGATCCCGCCTGGGATTGCTGTCCATGCTGGCACTGGCATGTGCCTGCCAGTCTTTGACGCCCGCTCCGGCTCGCGCTCAACAAAATGCCAATGGAATCACCACCGTCTTCTACATCCTGTTGGAGAATCGCTGCTTCACGTCGGGCACCGACACCAGCTACAATAACGTTCTTTTTAACAACAAGAATGGTGGATCACCGTATCTGACGGCCCTTTGCACGCCGGGCAGCACCGCCTATACGGTGAGCTATCAAGGCCAGACGATTTCGCAGACGGCGCAGAGTTCGTTCTGCTCGGCCTACCACAATGATTTCGGCTCCTCCACGGGCACCAGCACGACGCCTTACTACATCGAGAACCAGCCCGCGAACCCCTCGGGGAGCGTGCATCCTTCCGAGCCCAACTACATTTTCATGGAAACGGGGTCGAACCTGAGCATTCTGAACGATAACGATCCTTATGGCTCGGGTGGCAGCGTCCCGGCGATTACCACCTTCCTGAACAACAACCCGAGCTTCACCGGGGAGAGCCTCAGCGAGCTGCTGCAGAATGCCGGCATTTCCTGGACCTCCTACACGGAAGGAACGGGCCTGTTGAACTCCGCGGGCAACGACTTCAACAGCACCGGCGGCACGCTCACGAATAACATCGCTCCGATCGGAACGCGCACGGTGCCGACCTCCAGCTTCAGTGGCACCAGCAGCTCGTACACGAATGCCTATAACGGCACGCACCAGTACAACTTCGCCACCAAGCACACCGGACAGCTCTTCTTCCCGGCGACGAATGGCGGCACGACTTCGGCCGCGAATACCTCGCCCTCGAATCCCGAGGTGTCCCATTATGCTCCGCTCGAGCAGTTGGATGCCGACCTGGCCAACAACACGCAGGCTAAATATTGCGTGATCACGCCGGACCAGTACAACGACGGTCACACGGCGCTCTCCAGCGCGTTCACCTACAAAAATTATGGTGGCACGAACTCGGGAGTAAACCAGATCTACACGGCAGGCAGCGATCTGGAGCGCGTGGCGCAGATGGACAGCTTCTGCTCCATCATGGTGCCGAAGATCATGAACTCGCCCGTCTATCAGGCTGGTCATGCGGCCATCGTGATCTGGACCGACGAAACGGAAGGCAGCCCGCAGAATGATTTCTATCATACCCTGACGGAGATCGTGATTTCGCCCTTCGCGAAAGGCAATGCTTACAACAGCACGCTCAACTACACGCACTCCTCCGACCTCGCGACGATGCAGAAAGTCTTCGGAGTGGCGGCCAAAACGCCGACCGGTTATTTGAACGACGCGGCCAATCCTTCGAACGCGACGCCCGCCGGGACGACCGTCACAGTCAACACGGGCCAGGGCCTGCAGACCGCGACCGGTCAGCCTTTCTTCGGCTTCGGCACGGGCACGGCGCAGGATATGTCGGATCTGTTCCAGGCGAGCGTGATTCCTTCGGGAATTCCGGCCCTGTCCTTCACCGCGAGTGGATACACGCTTAACCGCCGCACGGGCCTCTATGCCCAGACGGTGACGGTGACGAACCAGGCCCCAACCGCGGTCAGTGGCCCGATCTACATGGTGGTCAATGCCCTCTCCGGCGGCACGCTGTCCAACAGCGCCGGTAACAGCACGACCTACTATCCTGGCAGCCCTTACGTTCTGGTTTCCTCGAGCGGCCTCGCGGCAGGAGCCTCGACGACAGCCACGCTGCAGTTCAGCTCCAGCAACGTGAGCGATGCGATTGAAGTCGTGGCGACCGGTTCCGGCACGCCCTAATCCGTAACGATCCACAACCTGAAACACGGTGGGGTCATCTGCCAGCCGGATGGCCCCACCACTCCTCACTCCCCCAAAGAACAAACCGGCGCCTCCGCCGCCATTCGTCCCACTCATGAAAACTGCGAAACTTCTTCCATTCCTGTTCCTTGCGATGGTCTCGCTCCTGATCGCAACCACCGCCTCCGCGCAAAAGCTGCGTGAGGATCTCGGTTATGTCGAAACCGTCCTGGTGGCCAGCAAGGCCGAGTACAATCCACAGATTGTGGACAAACAGATGCAGGATGGATGGGGGATTGCCTTGAGACCGCCGGGCGCGGGTGGACACATCTGGATTTCCAATGCGGGGACCGGTACTGTTTCCGAATATATCGGCGACGTCGGCAAAATGCCGCTCCATCAGGATGGCCTGAAATCTGTCACCCTCGATCAACCAAAATGGACAGACCATGGACACGCTTTCATCACCGGCCAGGCCTACAACTCGGCCAGTGATCTGCCGGGGCAGCCAGTGGAGTTCCCCGTTTCGGGGCCAGCCGACAACCTCAAGAGCGATGCTCCGAAGTTCATCAAGGGCGGCTATTCCGGTTCGGCAAAATTCGTTTTCGTGACCGAGGATGGCTGCGTCAATGCCTGGGCCTCGAACACCGCCACCGCGATGAAGACCGCGCCGGTGATGGTCGATTATTCCAAGACCTCCAAGCGTTTCCCCGGCAAACTGAATCCGGTCTATACCGGCGTGGCGCTGACCAATAATGCCGCAGATTCGGAGGCTTATATAAAAGCGGGCGGCAATCATCTCTTCGCGGCCGACAACCGCAACAACGTCATCCAGGTCTTTAACAACCAATGGAAGGACGTCACCAAGAGCTTCCATTTCGAGACGCCGAAAAGCATTGGCGATCTCAGCCCCTTCAACATTGTGGATCTGGATCACCATCTTTTTGTCGCCTACGGCAAATTCGATCCCAACAGCGACGAGGGCCAGGAACAAATCGCCGGGGCCGGGCTCGGCCACATCGTGGAATACAACGAAGACGGCACCCTGGTGAAAGACTTCTTTGCCGGGCACGGCGTGCTGAATTTGCCCTGGGGGATGGCGATTGCGCCCGCCACCTTCGGCGACTATGCCAACGACTTGATGGTGGCCAACTTCGGCGACGGCACCATCTCGGCCTTCGATCTCAAGACGGGTGATTTCGTCGGCTACGTCCGCGATTCCGACAGCAAGATCATCTCCATCGACGGCGTTTGGGGACTCGTCTTCGGCAATGGCGTCAGCCTCGGCGACGCGAATGCCCTCTATTTCACGGCCGGCCCCAACGCCGAATTCGACGGCATGTTTGGCCGCATCAACGTCCGCTAAATCATCCAATCTTCAAAATTTCCATCATCCATTTCGACCAACGTCGGAGCAACGACTGCAGCACCATCCACCATATAACCACCCAAACCACCATGACTACCAAAACCACCGTTTCCAAACTCACGGCCCTCCTCGCTTTGAGCGCATCGTTTCTGATGCTGCACAACAGCGCGAAAGCGGATGCCATCTACACCATCAATCTGAACACGGCCGCGCTTTCGGCCGACGCCAGCAGCCCATTTTATCTGGATTTCCAGTTTTCCTCCGGCGCGACGGTCGGCAATAATACGATCACGCTGAGCAATTTCACCTTCACCGGTGGCAGCGCGACTGGCTCCGCCACGCTCATCGGCACGGCGTCGGGCAGCCTCGGCTCCACGGTAACGCTGAAGGATGCGAAGAGCACCGTGACCGAGTTCTATCAGGGCTTCACGGCGGGCACGACCAACATCAGCTTCACGCTGGACAGCACGCTGAATGTGGACCCCGGTCTGACTCCGGACGAGTTCTCCGTTTCCATCCTGGACAGCGCGACGGGGTCCCCGGCGCAGATTTACACCACCGCGCCTGATACGGCCTCACTCCTGACGGAAAACATCAACAGCACCACCGCTCCAAGTATCGCCACCTATCACGGTGACGGTCCCTCCGATGGCAGCAATTCCGGCAGCTTGAGCGGAGTTCAACTCACCGTGGCCGCGGTTCCAGAGCCGACCAGCGTTGCGCTGCTGGGCTTTGCCGGTGTCGCTGCCATGCTGCACCGCCGCCGCAATCAAACGAATCGGTAATCGATTTCTTCAGGGAGTATGCGCGGGTTGTCCTTCTGTGGGGAAGGGCAGCCCGCGTTCGGTTTTTGAAAGGAAGTGGCCACAGAGGACACAGAGATCACGGAGAGAGGGAAAATGCTATCCTCTTGGCGGCTTGGCGGTCCAAACGGTCAGAGGCCGGTATTCACCCGCCAGCCGCTGCCGAAAATGGCTCTCAACGTTCAACTATCGCCTCTCCACTAAAATTCCCCTCTCCATGCTTGCGCTGTTTTAAGCCGGGTATTATCAACGACGATCATCACCTACACTTATGAGCGATCCATTTTCGACCAAAACGGCATTTGACCTCGGCAACGGCAAACAGGGCAGCCTCTTTTCGCTGCCCGCTTTGGAGAAAGCTGGCATCGGCCCCATCTCGAAGCTCCCCATCTCCATCCGCATTGTTCTTGAGTCCGTCCTGCGCAACTGCGACGGCAAGAAAGTCGCCGAGGAGGACGTGAAGACCCTCGCTAATTGGAACGCCAAAAAGCCCGCCCCCGTAGAAATTCCTTTCGTCGTCGCCCGCGTCGTCCTGCAGGACTTCACCGGCGTTCCGCTCCTCGTGGACCTCGCCGCGATGCGCTCCACGGTGTCCCGGCTCGGCAAGAATCCCACGATGATCGAGCCGCTCGTGCCAGTGGATCTCGTAGTGGATCACTCGGTGCAGGTGGACTTTTTCGGCAGCGCCCAGGCGTTGCAGATGAACCTCGATCTCGAATTCAAGCGCAATCGTGAGCGCTACCAGCTCCTCAAGTGGGGCCAGCAGGCGTTCAAGACCTTCGGTGTCGTGCCTCCCGGCATCGGCATCGTGCACCAGGTGAACCTCGAGTATCTCGCCAAGGGCGTGCTCGAAAAGGACGGCATCTATTATCCCGATACCCTCGTCGGCACCGACTCGCACACCACCATGATCAACGGCCTGGGCGTCGTTGGCTGGGGCGTGGGCGGGATTGAGGCCGAGGCCGGCATGCTCGGCCAGCCCGTTTACTTCCTCACCCCGGAAGTGGTGGGCGTTTACCTCACCGGTTCGCTCAGCGAAGGCGTCACCGCCACCGACCTCGTGCTCAAGGTCACTGAAATGCTCCGCAAGGCGAAGGTCGTCGGCAAGTTCGTCGAGTTCTACGGCCCCGGCGCCAAGTCGCTCCCGGTCGTGGATCGTGCAACCATCGCGAACATGGCCCCGGAATACGGCGCCACGATGGGCTTCTTCGGCATTGATGAAGAAACCGTCGCCTACCTCAATGGAACCGGCCGCAGCGAAGATTCGGTGAAGGCGTTCGAGAATTACTACAAAGCGCAGGGACTCTGGGGCATCCCCGAAAAGGGCCAGATCGAATACAGCGTGGATCTCGATCTCGACATCTCGACCGTCAAGCCCGGCGTCGCCGGTCCCAAGCGCCCGCAGGATCGTATTTTGCTCGACGATCTTGGCAGCACCTTCGAGACGCTGTTCGCCAAGCCCGTGTCGGAAGGCGGTTTCGGCAAGTCCTCCGATGAGCTCGAAACAAAGCAGGTGCCGGTGCATATCAATGGAGCCACCGAAGGCAACCACGCGCACACGATGCCGGTAATCACCCCCGGCGAATCCATGTCCCAGGCGGAGATGGTGACGAATCGTCCGATGGGCGACACGGCGGAAGATCTCCAGACCGACCACAGCTTCTACAAGCCTGCCGATGTCACGATCGGCCACGGCACGGTGCTCATCGCGGCGATCACGAGCTGCACGAATACCAGCAACCCGAGCGTCATGCTTGGGGCCGGCCTCCTTGCCAAGAAGGCCGTGGAAAAAGGCTTGAAGGTCAACCCCGCGGTGAAGACCTCCCTCGGGCCAGGTTCCCGCGTCGTCACCGACTACCTCACCAAGACCGGTCTCCAGACCTATCTCGACCAGCTCGGTTTCCAGACCGTCGGCTACGGCTGCACCACCTGTATCGGCAACTCCGGCCCGCTCCATCCCGCGCTCGAAGAGGCCATCGTCAAGAACGATCTCGTTGCCTGCTCGGTGCTCTCCGGCAACCGCAACTTCGAGGCCCGCGTGCACCAGAACATCAAGGCGAACTTCCTCATGTCGCCGCCGCTCGTTGTCGCTTTCGCGCTCGCCGGGACGGTGGATATCAATCTGAGCACCGACCCGATCGGCAAGGGCTCCGATGGCGCCGAGGTCTATCTCAAGGACATCTGGCCAAGCCTCGGCGAAATCCGCGATGCCATGAGCGCCGCGCTCAAGCCGGAAGTTTTCCGCAAGCTCTACACCGACTTTGCCACCCAGAATCCGAAGTGGATGGAAATCCCGTCCTCTGTCGGCGAGGTTTACGCCTGGGACGAAGGCAGCACCTACATCCAGGAGCCGCCATTCTTCACCGGCTTCGGCATGGAGGCCGGCCACATCAGCGAGATCAAGGGCGCCCGCCCGCTCGGCATCTTCGGCGACTCCGTCACCACCGATCACATCTCGCCGGCCGGCGCGATCAAGAAGACCTCGCCCGCGGGTCGTTTCCTTCAGGAAAACGGCGTCACGCAGGAAGACTTCAACAGCTACGGCTCGCGTCGCGGCAATGACCGCGTAATGACCCGCGGCACCTTTGCCAACGTGCGGATCAAGAACCTCATGACCTCCCCGGTCGAGGGCGGCTACACTGTCTATTACGGCAGCCAGGAAGTTCCTGCACCGGACAAGGAGATTACGGTGGCGGGTGGCAAGCCCACCTTCATCTACGACGCCTGCATGGCCTATAAGAGCGAAGGCACTCCGCTGATCATTTTCGCGGGCCAGGAATACGGCACCGGTTCCTCGCGCGACTGGGCGGCCAAGGGCACCAACCTCCTCGGCGTCAAAGCCGTGGTGGCCCAGAGCTTCGAGCGCATCCACCGCAGCAACCTCTGCGGCATGGGCGTGCTCCCGCTCCAGTTCCCCGAAGGGGTGAGCGCCACGACGCTGAAACTCGACGGCTCCGAGACCTTCGACGTGGTGGGCATTGACGATAACATCAAGCCGATGAGCGACGTCACCCTCCTCATTCATCGCGCCGACGGTACGACCGACCAGCAGACGCTCCGCTGCCGCATCGACACGGGGATCGAAGTGGAATACTTCCGCCACGGCGGCATCCTTCCCTTCGTGCTGCGCCAGCTCATCGAAGGCTAAGCGGCTGCGATACAGTTCGAAAACAATTCAGGCCGTCCGTTGCAAAAGCGGACGGCCTTTTTGTTAAGAGTTGAAAGTTGAGAGCCGCGTTTTGTTCGTTGGGAAATCGGAGGGAATGGATGCTTCGGATGAGAGATTCTTCCTCACTATGTCCTCGGTGCTCTCTGTGGCTAATTTCGCCTCCGAAAGAACCGCCCCATCACCGCTTGCGCCTCGGGAATTTTCATCAGCATCGTGATCAGAAAATAGTCCGCGCCGAAAACGCCGAGGATTAGCACTGCCGCAATAATCGGCGGCGTATGCACGGGCAGTAACAGCTTCACCGTCCAGCCCGCACCAGCGGAGAAAATCGCCGCGATCCATAGCCGCACCACCAGCCCGGCCGTCACTCCCGTGCGCCCGATGCGCCGGTTCATGGTGCGGCGGAGTAGGGTGAACTCCACCCAGGCCGCAAAGCCCGAGGCGGCGGTGATGCCAATCACGCCCCACTTCGCCTCGATCCCCAGCCAGCGCGGCAGCAGAATCGCTCCGACATAATCCAGCATTCCAACGAGGCAGACGCGGATCGCGGCGAACTTCAGCGGCGTGCGGGTATCGCGGAGCGCGTAGAAAGCCGAGGAATACAGCCGTCCCATCGTCGCCGCCAGCAGCCCGATCGTCGAGCCGGCGAGAATCGCCCACACATACTGCGCATCGGCGGCGTTGAATTTCCCGGTCTGAAACAGCGCTGCGGAAATCACATCCCCCAACGCGAGGAAGGCCGCCGCCGAGGCCACGATGAAAAAAGCAATTCGCCGCAACCCGGCCTCCAGCCGGGTGCGCAACTTGGTTGCGATCTCTTCGGTGGTTCCCAGCGCACTGGACATCTCCGGCAATTCCGCTGCCGAGACCGCCATGCCGAAGAGACTCACCGGCAGCGTATAAAGTGTCTGCGCATAACCCAGCGCGGCGATTGCTGCCGGGCCGAGCCAGCTGCCAATAAAGTTGTCCACATAGGCGCTGATTTGCACGATCCCGCGGCCCATGAAGGCGGGGAGAAAATTTCGCAGCACCGTCTGGCAGTTCCGTTCCTGAATCCGCAGCGAGAGAGGAATGGTCTTCAGCAGCATCAGCACCGTCGGCAACTGCACCAGCACCTGGATGGCGCTGCCGATGACCGAGCCCCAAGCCACGGCGGAGATGAGCGCATTTCCTGCCATCGTTCGCCCGCACAGCAACATCGTCACGATCATCGCGAGATTCCATACCACCGGCGAGACATACGAGAGGAAGAATTTACGGTGACTGTTCAGAATCCCCAGGCACCAGGCCGAGCACACCAGCAGTCCGATCCCCGGGAAAAGAATTTGTACCAGCCGGGTGGTGAGCGCCCGCACTTCCGCATGGAAGCCCGGCGCAATCAGATCCACCAGCAATGGCGCGGTCAGCACGCCGAGCAGCACCAGCACCGAGACCAGCAACAAAATGCACGCCGCCATTGTTCCGGCCAGTCGGCGCGCCATCCGCACGTCTCCCTGGGCCAGCAGTTTTGCATAGACCGGAATGAAAGACGCCGAGAGGGCACCTTCCCCGAAGAGGTTCTGCAAAATATTCGGGATGCGAAACGCCGCATTGAACGCCCCCGCGGCATCCGAGGTGCCAAAGTAGTGGGCAAATACCCGCTGCCGGACCAGCCCCGCCAGCCGGCTTAGCAAAATCCCCGTCGCGACCAGTACGCTCGCGCTGCGCTTGCGCGGGGCAGGGGAGGTCGGTTGGCTGGCGGCTGGCATCTGGCCGCGAATCATTGGCAAAGCTCCCCGTTTTGTCCAATGCGGAGTGAGGCTCGCAGTCGGGCTCATTCTGATCGTTCCCCTATGTCCTGTAGGACGTAGGGGTGGCCACGATCCATTTCCTGTGGCACTATCGGCCATGCCGATCCCCGATCCCGCCCGCACCCGTCGCACCGCTGCGGCGGCGATTGTTTTCGATGAAAACGGCCGCCTGTTGCTGCACCGCCGCACCGACAATGGACGCTGGGGCCTCCCCGGTGGCAACATCGAGATCGGCGAAACGGCCGATCAGGCGGTGATTCGCGAGGTGAAGGAGGAAACCGGTTATGACGTCGAGGTGGTCCGTCTGATCGGTATTTACTCCGATCCGGCGCATACCACCATCACCTATGCCGACGGGAATACGGTCCATTACGTGAGCCTGCTTTTCGAATGCCGGGCTACCGGAGGCGCACCCGCCTTGAGTGATGAATCCAGTGCGGTGGACTGGTTCCTGCCCGAATCCCTGCCGCAGCCTTTTCATCCCGGCCACGTTCCGCGCGTGCAGGATGCACTGGTGCGGCAGTCGGCGGCATTCTACCGTTGAAGACTTTCCAGAATGATGGATATCGATCTGATCAAAATCGGGCTGGTGCTTGCCTTTTGGGGCATGGTCCTATTTGCGGGCATTTTAGCCACCTCCAAACGCGACGAAAGCATGCAGCCTTATTGGAAACGCGCTTGTGCGGGACGACTTTGGAGGCGGCGTTTTCCCACCGCCGCAAAGGCCGACCTTCGCGCTTTTCTTGCGCTTTTTGTGAAGGCTTTTGCCCTCGACTCCTCGCTGCGCCTGCACTTCACGCCTGATGACCGGGTGATGGATATCTACCGCGCCATCAATCCTCCGGACTGGACGCTCGCCGACCGTTTGGAACTCGAGACTTACGAAATAGATTTTCGCAAAACCTATGGCATCCAACTCGCCAGCGTCTGGAACGAGGATATCACTCTGGGTGAGCTCTTTGCCTTGGTTTCTTCAAAACCGGTCGTGTAGAAATTTCCTGCACACCGCGCCATTTCTGCGTAATCTCCCCATCCGATGAGAAACGAACACGTCTGGAAAGAAACCACGCCCGAGGGCGAACGCCGCGAGGTGCGCGCCTCCAAGTTTGGCAATAACTGGCGCATCCAGTCCAAGCTGAAGAGCGAGGAGAACTGGGTCTATCACGACGAACCTTCCATCGAGGATTGGAAACAACTGCACGATATTCTCTTTCGCAAGTACCAGCGCAAGCGCCTGCCTTACGAGGACGTGCTCGCCATCGAACGCAAGATCAAGGCCCTCGAACGCGAAGCCGGGGAATGAAGCCGGAGACCGCGGCCATCATTGCGGCCGACAAGGCGCACTCCTGGCATCCGTTCACCCAGATGCGCGACTGGTGCGCGCCGGAGCACGAGCCGCTGGTGCTGGTGAGTGGCGAGGGTGCGGTCCTGCGCGACAGCGAGGGGCGCGAGTATTTCGATGGCAATTCCTCGATTTGGACCAATCTGCACGGGCACAATCATCCGCGGATCAACGCGGCGATTCGCGACCAGCTCGACCGCGTGGCGCATACCTCGTTTCTCGGGTTTACCAATCCCCCCGCCACCCAGCTGGCCGCCGTGCTTGCGGCGCTGATCCCCGGTCGTCAGCTTCCCCGCGTCTTCCTCGGTGACGATGGTTCCACCGCCATCGAGGTCGCGCTCAAGATCACCGCCCAATACTGGCAGCTTACGGGCCAGCCGCAGCGCACCCGCTTCATCGCGTTTCAAAACGCCTATCACGGCGACACGATGGGGGCGTCCAGCCTCGGGGGCGTGAGTGCTTTCCACAGCCGCTTTTCCGCCTGGCAGTTTCCGGTTGATCACATCGCCGGTTTCGAGGAGCTCGAATCAGCAGATCGCGATCCCCGCTCCATTGCCGCCGTCATCATCGAACCGCTCATGCAGGGGGCGGCGGGAATGCGGCTCTGGCCGAAGGGGCTGCTCGCGCGCCTGCGCCAGTGGTGCGATGCGAACGGCGTGCTCCTTATCTTCGACGAGGTGATGACTGGCTTTGGCCGCACGGGCAAAATGTTCGCCGGCGAGCACGAGGACGTAGTGCCCGATCTGCTGGCGGTCGCAAAGGGACTCAGCGGCGGCTACCTGCCGCTTTCGGCCACCCTCGTGCGCGAGCGCATCTACGAGGCCTTCCTTGGCCGCTACGAGGAAATGAAGACGCTCTTTTATGGGCACAGCTTCACGGGCAGCCAGCTCGGTTGCGCGGCCGCACTGGCGAACCTGGCGATTTTTCGCGAGGAAAAGACCCTCGCCAGTCTCCAACCCAAGATCGCGCTGCTGGCGGGCCTGCTCGGTGACCTCGGCAAGCACTCCCATGTCCGCGAGATCCGCCAGTGTGGCTTTATGGCCGGGATCGAGGTGGCGCAGCCGGATGGCATCCCTTTCGACTGGCGGGCCCAGACCGGCTCCCGGATTTGCCACGCCGCCCGCGCTCACGGGCTCCTCACCCGTCCCATCCGCGACACCATCGTCCTCATGCCCCCGTATTGCACCAACGATGCGCAACTGGAGCAGGCGGTCAATGCCATTCGACGAGCTATCGACGACGTCGTCCCGTCGGCCTAGTCGCATCGGCGTCGGGACTCCGAGGTTGATGCGCCGGCATTCTGTCACCGACAAATCGTTTGACGCCGCCTTGTTGCGCAGGGAGAGTTTCGGCCCGCATGGATTGGCGTAATCTCGAAAACAGTCAAAAACTCCTCCGCCTCATCGTTTCCATCATCGGCGTCGTTGCAGCCATGATCGTGGCGGAGATCCTGTTCAACGCCAATATCAACCTGATTGCGGCCTCCTGCCTGCTAGTTTCTGTCTTCGCTTTCTTTGTCTGCATCGTGTCTCCGAAGAGCGGTGTTTATACGCTGATCGCGGTGAGCGGCTACCTCGACTTTGTGAAGCGATGCCTCATCATGTTCGGGGATTTCAACTTTACGGACATCAGTTACGTGCTCGCGATTGCGCCCTTGATGGTGCTCGGGCTGTTTTTGTCGTTGTTTGCCGGGTATGCCTTCCATCGGGTGCGTTTCAGCTGGCTGGATGTCGCGGCGATTATCGTCGCTTTTCTGTCGGTCGGGCTTGGTTTCTTGATTGCGGTGAAGGATGGTGGAGCGAATCTGGAAGCGGTGAAAGAGACGGTGAATGGCGTTTGCTACGCCTTTATGCTGCCGGTCATCACCAACACCTTCAGCAAGCCTGGTGAACTGACGAAGCTCTTCCGCTTTGCCACCATTGTTTATATCCCGGTGGCCGTGTATGGAATCTGGCAGCAAATTTTCGGGATCAACGATTTCGAGATGGCCTATTTGCAGTCGGGCTACACCGTGACCGATGCCTTGTTGAACGACGTCAGGGTGCGGCCTTTCTCAACGCTTAACTCGCCGACGTCACTGGCGGGGATGACCGCCATGATGGCGATTCTCGCGCTGGTTCCCCTGTGGGCGAAGGAAGGGCGGGAGCAGACGGCCATGTTGAAAGTGCGCTGCCTTTCGCTCTTTGTGCTCTTTGTGGCAGCTTGCATTTGCTCCCTTTCCCGGGCCGGAAATGTGGTTTGGATCATCGGTCTGGCGGCCCTTTATTTCTTTGAAACGCGGCTGCGCACCAAATTTTTCTACATGAGCACGATTGGAGCCTTTCTGCTTCTCGTGTTGTTTTCGCCCCTCATTTATGATCACCTTGGTGAGATCGATCTCGCCAGATTTGCCGATTCCGATTTTACCTCGCAAGTGCTTCGGATGAGCACCTATTCAGAGCGCTTGAAGGGTTACATCAATCTCACTCACAGCACTTTCATGTGGAGCCCCTTTGGCCTTTCCTCCACCGATTTGAATAATGAGCTGGTTTATAACCACGACATGTTTTCGAACCTGTTGATTCATATCGGATTTATCCCGCTGGGGATTTTGATCTTTGTTCTTTATAAGGCTTTGAGCTTTGCCCATGGCCGCCTTTTGAGAATGCCCCATGGGGACCGGCGCAGCCTGCTGATGATCATGATCGCGCTCATGTATGGCTGCATTGCCGTGCCGGCTCTGGCGGGAGCTGGTTTCTTGCTGGCCTTCCCGGATAACTTGTTCTTCTGGCTCTTTGCCGGATGTCTGGCCATGCTCCTTTTGAAGAATACCATGGAGGGGGCCGCGCCGTTGGAGGTGATCAAAGCCGGGTCAAACGTTCCGCGGCCTCGCCGCATCCGCCGGCCCAATCTCGTCAATCCAATCGGTTAGATCGCCGCTTGGGGAAAAGGGAGTTCCTTCAACTGCCGGGCGACGGTTCAGACGCGAAATCGCGGTAAATTTCAGCAAGCCTTGTGGCGTATTCGGCGCGGGTCAGGGCTTTGCCGGGGGAGGGAACGAAATCGGGCAGGCATTGCCGGACAAAAGTGCGCAAAGTCTCCGCAATCTGTTGAGGATCGTAGCCAAGCAAAAAGCCATTGTAACCGGGCTTCAGTGTCATCTCCGAGCCATGGAAAGGGGTAATGAGAATGGGCAATCCCATCGCTGCCGCTTCCACGGTGGCCAGGCTGTAGCTTTCGTAATAGGAGGGGAATATGAAGGCATCCGCCGCCGCGAGGTAATGCTCCACCTTTGGTTGAGAGCCGGTGAAAACGACCCAGTTTCTCCAGTCCCTGGTGGTGTCGTCCAGTTGGGCCTGGAGTTTGGCAAGGGTCTTTGAGGTTCCGCCAATCATCAGCAGGCGGGTGGGGGGCAGAGAGGCATCCGCCTGGAGTTTTTTGATCGCCTCCACGATCAACCAAAAGCCCTTGCGTCGATAGTGCCCCTGGCTGGTGAAAACGAAAACGACTTGGTTTTCCGTAAAGCCGAGCTGTTCCCGCATGGAAGCCCGCCATTGGGAACGGATTTGCGGATTGAAGCGTGTCTCGTCGTAGCTGTTGGGCAGCACCTCGACCTTCGCCCCCTGGTGGTGCATCCCGCGCATATCGTCGCGAAGCGCCTCGGAGACGGGCAGGTAGAGCCGGCAGCGCGGATTCTTGAACTGGCAGGTGTCAAAGAAAACTCCCGGCAGGGAGAGCAGCCAGTGGATGACTTCCCGTAAATTGTTAAAGCCAATTTCCAGATGGCGCTTCATCCAGGTGGAGTTAATGAAATGGATCGAGGCGATTTGGACATCCAAATAGAGGCCCCCCATCGTGTGGGAGATCGAGGCCGGGGGACGACCTTTCAAGAGCCACTGGAGCCCGCCGTGAAGATGGGAGGCCAGAAAGAACCAGTAGAGCAGCAACGGCCCGGGCATTTTTGGGCTCCATAACTTGGTGATGGTCACATCCTCAATCTCTGGATCGGCTTCAAAACACCAGGTGCGTAAATCCCATCCCTCTCCCAATAGTTTGGGGATTGAGTAGATGATGTGCTTTATCGAGGGGCTCTTGAGGGAGAAGCTGGGATCGACCCAGAGGATCGATTTTTTTTCCGCTCGAACCCGGTTTTGGATAAACCGGCTCCACTTTGCCGCCAGTTGGGAATTTGTGTAGTGCTCGAGCACTCTCGAGCGTAAACCGCGGGTGACCTCCTGGAGCAGACCCGGGGTCTCCAGCAGGGAGATAATACATTTTGCCAGACTCTCCGGATCTCCCTCGCGGTGAATCATCCGGGAATCGCCGATGACCTCGGGTATGGCCCCGCTATCCGAGCCAATTACCGGTACGCCGCATGACATCGCCTCGATGAGCACGTGGCCGAATTGCTCTTTCCAGCAATTGTCGGCGTCGTGGATTTCCCGGCTCGGCAGCGCGAGCAGATCGAGCGCTTGCAGGTAGGTGGCGATTTCCGAGTGCGGACGGGGCGGCAGCAGATGAATCCACGGCTTTTCCGCGCTCATTCGTTCGATCTCCGGGCGCAGCGGTCCGTTGCCTAAAAAGACGAGATGGACCTCCTGCCGGGGCTTGTGTGAAAGAATCATTTCTCCCGCGGCAATGAGGTCGAGCAGACCCTTGTAAGCTTCGAATCGCCCGCAGAATCCGATGAGAAATGCCTCTTTTGGCAGGTTCATCTCACTGCGCAGACTTTCCTTCAAAATGGCATTGGTTTCAGTGAAGGAAGCCTCGTCCACCCCCAGTTGCGGTGCCACCAGGATGGAGCGGGCCTGCATTCCATACTTTTGGAAAATCGCGGAAGCTTCTCCGTTGCCAGCAATGACAAAGTCGTTTGTCGCCGCCGCCGCGCGATAAAAGAGACTGGCAATTCGCCCTTTCAGCCCTGTGCGCTCGATATTTTCCCACGTAAATTCCCCAAACAGCGCCCCGGGCAGGAAACGGCGCTTGAGCCACCACGCCTGCCAGCGCAGGTGCGACCAGGGCTCCACTTCGGCCAGAACGACATCGAACCGCTTCTGGTGCATGATCGCTGCCAGGCCTTTGAGGCGGTAGCGGGTAGTGTGAATGGGGTCGCCCGCCGTTTCCAGGAAGTGCATGGTATAGCGTGGATCTTTCCCATGGTGTTCACTCCCCAGTTTTCCCAAAGGGGTCTTAATTTCGCCGGGAGCGGCGCAGGTCACGTCAAAATGCTCTGCCATCGCCGCGATTTTCTTCCGGTTTTCCGTAGCCAGATAAGTATGGCTGATGATCAGCAGCGAAGGCTTTTCAAGGCTGGCTGGATTGGATGAGACGGACATGACAGGGACGTCAACATGACGGATTGGATAAAGAATCCAAGCGTCTTTCTCGTCACAGAGATACGTTGGGTAATTTTGCTTTTCAACAAAGGGGTGCCGCGGATAGTGATGAGACAAGCCCCGTCTTATTTCCCAGTGAATCTGCTGATCCTTAAAGTCAACCAGCTTGGTGACAACGTAATATTTTTACCTATTGTCCAGACGCTGCGCAGACTCGTGCCGGACTGGAAGATGACGGTGTTCACCAGTCCCGTGGCGGCGGCGCTTTATCAGGCGGATCTCCCACCCGATCAGATTGTGGCCATTCCCACGGCTGAATTTAACAAAGCGTGGAAGCAGCCGTGGAAAATGTTGCCCTACTTGCAAGCGGTGCGGCGGGTCCGGGTGGACGCGACCCTGGTGGCCAATGATCAGGGAAACGTCGCTTTCCTGCTCGCGCTTCTCCTGGGCGGAAAAGTGAGGGTGGGGGAGATTCGTTCCTACATAAAAGTGAAGGGCGCTTTGACCCATGCGGTAACGATTCCTTCGGGCACCCCGGCTGGACAGGCGAACTGGCTGCTTGCCGGAAAGCTTTGCGAATCTTTTGGAATCAAAGGGTGGCCGGAGAAAGTGTCGCCCCCGAATCTGGAGCACCTCAGTGGTCCGATGTGCCGGATTCAAGGGCGGATCATTGTGCATGCGGGAGCCAGCCGGGCTTACAAGCGCTGGTTTCCCGACCGGTTTGTCGCTCTGGCCAACCGTCTGGCGAAAGATCACGAGGTGATTTGGGTGAATCAGGAATGGGCGGAGGAAGCGGCGTTGAATCCGGAGATCAAACGGGTCACCACCACCACCTTGGAATCATTTTTGCAATTACTGGCGACGGCAAACCTGCTGGTGGGAAACAACTCCGGCCCTATGAACCTGGCGGCGGCGCTCGGATGCCCGGTGGTGGTGATCAACGGGCCTTCGCACGGAGTCTGGGACCCCATCTGGTATCGGGAGCGTAATTTGATCCTGCGGGATACCTCGCTGCCCTGCCTGCCGTGCGATTCGGAAAACCATTCGGTAGAACACTGCCTCAACCGGGAGAACCCCATGGCCTGCATGAAAGCGTGGCCGGTGGACACCCTGGAAGCGCACTGCCGGGAGTGGCTGGCTGCGTGGCCGGTGGAGAAACTCAATGAATCCCAACGGGACGGACGTCAGGCCGTCTCCCCCTGCCCATGATGCCCAATCGTAACGCGCCACCCCTTGACGCTGTCCCATGCGAGGGCTAGCAAGATGAACCTTTTTTCCTAGATGGCCACGTTTGCCCTTAGTTTACTTTGCGAGAATCCCCTCAAGCTGACGGGGCTCAATTCTCTGTTCCGCGAATTTGTTGCGCGCTCCCTGCGCGATGATGAATCATTGAAATGGATCGTTTTTATTGGACCGGAGCACCAGTTCGATCTGGAGCATCCGCGGCTGACTCTGGTTCGCGATTACCGGGGGAATAACCAGCTAAAAGCGCGGTTGATGGCGGATCATTTCAAGGTTTCCCCGCACGCGAAGCGATTGGGGGCGGACCTGCTCTTTACCATCGGCTTCGTGCCGCTGGTGCAGTCGATTCCCACCGTGATGCACCTGCTCACCCTGCATCATCTGGATCGCTCGAACCAGATGGACCCGCTGCGCAGCTTCTATCGCCGCTGGGCGGTGGAAAACGGCCTGCGCCGGGCGAAGCTGGTGATTACGAATTCGCAGTTTGCCGTCTCGCAAATCCTGGGCGCCGCTCCTCACGTGAAGCCGAAGCTCATCCAGAGCTACGAGGGCATCGACCACGCCGCCTTTCAGCCGCAGTGCCGGCCCGAGGAAAAGACCGAGCTGGTCGCCGCGCTCAAGATTCCCAGTAATTATATCGTCTGGCTTTCCAATCTCTATCCCTACAAGCAACCCGATCTGTTTGTGCGCGCTTATGCGAAGCTGCCCGCCAGCTTGCGCGAACAGTATCCGATCGTTTTTGTCGGGGGTGATTGGGACGGGCAGAAGGCGAAGACGAAGGAACTTGCCACCCAATTGGGCGTCGGGGAACAGGTCATTTTTCCCGGGTGGGTGGCCGATGAATGGATCACGCCGCTGCTGCGGCATGCCCGGCTGCACGTGATGCCCAGTCGTGAGGAAACCTTTGGCCGCAGCGTAGCCGAGGCGATGGCCTGCGGCACGCCGTGCGTGGTAAACGATATTCCCGTCATGCGCGAGGTCACCCAAGGCGCGGCGTGGGTGGAAAATTTTGGCAACGAAGAGGCCGCCGCCGCCGCCCTGCAGGATGCCCTCACCAATGAAGACGCACGCGCGGAGATGATCGCCAAAGGGCTGCGCCGCGCCGCGGACTTCAATTTCGACAAACTTACCCGCGAGCGCATGGAGGTCATCAGGCCCCTGCTTCGCCAACCCTCCGCGCCATGATCATCACCAAGACCCCCCTTCGCATCAGTTTCTGTGGTGGCGGGACGGACCTCGCCGCTTTCTACGAAAAGGCTGGCTATGGTGCCGTGCTCAGCACCTCGATCGACAAGTTCGTCTATCTCGCGATCCACCGCTATTTTGAGAGCAAGTTTTTGCTCAAGTATTCCGCTTCGGAAATCGCGGACTCGGTCGAGGAAATCAAGCACCCGCTCATCCGCGAGTGCATCCGCTGGACGGGGCTGAAGGATTTCATCGAGGTCACCAGCTTTGCGGATATTCCCTCCTCCGGCAGCGGGCTCGGCAGTTCCAGCGCCTTCAGCGTCGGCTTGATTCACGCCCTGCTGGCCTTTCAGGGCAAGCTGCCCTCCAAGGAAACCTGCGGGGCTGGCGCCTGCGAGGTGGAGATCGAAAAGCTGCTCGAGCCGATCGGCAAGCAGGATCAATACGCGGCGGCCTACGGCGGGCTCAATTACATCCGCTTCAACGCTGAGGGCTCGGTCGATGTCGAGCCAGTCATCATGCCTCGCGGGGCGAAGAAGACGCTCGAGTCGCGCCTGTGCATGTTCTATACCGGCGTCACCCGCAAGGCGTCTTCCATTCTCTCCGAGCAGAAGGCGAATACCGTGAGCGACGAGCGCAAATTCTCCGCGCTGGTCACGATGCGCGACCAGGCCGATACGCTGCGGCATTCGCTCGCCGCAGGCGATCTCGACGCGATGGGCCACCTGCTCGATGCCGGGTGGCAGCTCAAGCGTGAGCTCGCTTCGGGCATCACCTCTCCGCAGTTCGACGCCATTTATTCTGCCGCCCGCTCCGCTGGCGCGCTCGGTGGCAAGCTGCTTGGCGCGGGTGGCGGTGGCTTCTTCCTCTTCTATTGCCATGAAGAAAAACAGGAAGCCCTCAAGCAGGCATTGCCCGAATTGCGGTCTGTGCCATTCGCCTTTGACTCCCAGGGAACCCGCATCATTTTTGTCGAAGACTAAGCCTTTATGAAAACATTCTCCTCTCACGCGGCCGACTACCTCCATCGACTGCAAACGCTCCTGGCCCAGATGGACCCGGCGGTGCTGGATAAGATCGCGGCGGAGCTCGTGCGCGCCTACCGCGACGACGCCAATATCTACGTTGTCGGCAACGGCGGCAGCGCCTCCACCGCCTCGCACATGTCCTGCGATTTGAGCAAGGGCACGCTCTCGCCGGTGCATCGCCGCCTGCGGGTGGTGAGCCTCACCGACAACATGGCGTGGTTCTCTGCCATCGCGAATGATTTCGGCTACGAGGAAGTCTTCGTTGAACAACTCCGCACCATCATCCGCAAAGGGGATCTGGTGATTTCCATCTCCGCCAGCGGCAATTCGCCCAACGTGGTGAAGGCCGTGCAGTTTGCGCAGGAAAAGGGAGTGAAGACCATTTCGTTGCTCGGCTTCAAGGGGGGCAAACTCAAGGAGATTTCCGACATTGTTCTGCACCTGGAAGGCAGCGATTACGGGACGATCGAGGACGCCCATCTCATCCTCAACCACATGCTGGTGGAATACATGCGCGACTACATTCACACCCAGGAAGGAGCCTCCCTTTGAAAGCGCTCGTGACCGGCGGAGCCGGCTTCATCGGCAGCCATATCGTGGATCACCTCGTCGAACGCGGGGCGGAAGTGGTCGTCTATGACAATCTCTGCACGGGCTTTGAAACGAATATCGGCGCGCATTTGCAGAACCCGAAGTTTCGTCTCGTGAAGGCGGATGTGCTCGATCTGGACGCATTGAAGGCCGCCATGCAGGGCTGCGATGCGGTGTTTCATTTCCAGGCCAATGCCGACGTGCGTGGCGGCACGCAGAAGACGCGCGTGGATCTGGAACAGAATACGATTGCGACCTGGAACGTGCTGGATGCGATGCGCGAAGTCGGCGCGAAGAAACTGGCCTTCGCCAGCAGCGCGACGGTCTATGGCGAACCGGAGATTTTCCCGACCCCCGAGGATTGTCCACTGGTGCAGACCTCGCTCTACGGCGCGAGCAAGCTGGCCGGTGAGGCAATGATTCAAGCCTATGCGGAATACTTTGGCATCCGCTCAGTGACCTTCCGTTTTGTGAGCTGGATCGGCCCCCGTTACAGCCACGGCGTCGTTTACGATTTCATGAAGAAGCTGCGCGCGAACCCACGCGAACTGGAAGTGCTGGGCGACGGCAAACAACGCAAATCCTACCTCGATGTGCGCGATGGCGTGGCCGGGGTGTTTACCGCCTTCGACCACTACGAAGGAAACAAGGGCGTCTTTAATCTCGGTCACGACGATTTCATGAACGTGCTCGATCTCGCTGCGATTGTGACGTCGGAACTCGGGTTGAAGGACGTAAAACTGGTCACCACCGGCGGCGAGCGCGGCTGGCTGGGCGACAGCCCGTTCGTGCAGCTCGACACCGCGCGCATGAAGTCGCTGGGCTGGACGGCACGCATTTCCATCGAGGAAGGCATCCGCGCCACCGTGCGCCATCTCATTGATCACCCCGAACTCCTCGAAGGCCGCCAGTAACCATGTCCCGCCAGCTTGTCATTATTTCCGGGGGCCTGGGCACGCGACTGCGCACCGTGCTGGGCGATCTGCCCAAGCCGATGGCTGAGATTGCCGGGAAACCACTGCTCCAGCACCAGATTGAGTGCGCGGCCCGCTATGGCTTCACCGATGTCCTGCTGCTCACCAGCTATCGCTCCGAGGTGATCGAACAGTTCTTCGGTAACGGCGAGCAGTTTGGCGTGCGGCTGGCTTATTGCGTGGATGAAACGCCGCTCGGGACTGCCGGTGCCGTGCTGGCCGCCCGCGATCTGTTGCAGGATCGCTTCGCGGTGAGCTACGGCGATACACTGTTCGATCTCGATCTCGACCGCCTGTGGAAATGGCATGAGCAGCATGGGGCGGAAGTCACGCTGCTGCTCCATCCCAACGATCACCCGCAGGATTCCGATCTGGTGGAAATGGATCGTGCGGGGCGCGTCCTGGCCTTTCACGGCTACCCGCATCCCGAGGGGTTGCTGGTGCGAAATTGCGTAAACGCCGCCTTCTACATCCTCGAAAAAACGGCGCTCTCCGCCTACCCGGTGCCGGAGGGAAAGCTCGATTTTGGCAAGGAGCTCTTTCCCCGGATGGTCACGGAGGGCTGCCGGATTTTCGGCTACGAAAGCCGCGAATATATCAAGGACATGGGAACCCCCGAACGGCTGGAAAAAGTGCGCCGCGACTTTGCCAGCGGCAAGGTGGGCCGCCGGAATTTTTCCCATCCCGTGCCAGCGGTGTTTTTGGATCGCGATGGGACTGTGGTGCGCGATCCGGGCTGGATCAACGATCCGGCCACGGTGGAATTGCTCCCCGGCGCCGGAGAGGCAATCCGTCGGCTCAACCGTTCCGAATATCTCACCGTACTGGTGACTAACCAGCCCGTCATCGCCCGGGGCGAATGCGACGAGGCCACGCTGGAGCGCATTCACGCCCGCATGGAGGCCCTGCTGGGGGCGGATGGCGCCTTTCTCGATGCCATCTACTATTGCCCGCATCATCCCGATTCCGGCTTCCCCGGGGAGCGACCGGAATTGAAAATCAAATGCACCTGCCGGAAACCCGCCCCCGGCATGCTGCTCCAGGCGGCGAAGGAATTGAACATCGACCTCTCCTGCTCCTGGATGATCGGCGACTCGTGGCGGGATATTGACGCCGGAGCCGCCGCCGGAGTTCGGAATCTCCTGATTGGCGACAGCGAATTGAAAAAAGCCCAGCCCGCCGCAAGGCTGATTGACTTAAAAGAGGCGGTGGAGCTTGTATTGAAGCCATCATTGAAACCCGAAGCGAGTCCATGCAACCCTACGTAAGGAGTCTCAATCACGATTGATGAAAGCGTTTCGCCTCAAGCTCAGGGCGCTGCTTCTTGGGATGCTTCGTGGGATGGGCAGCCCCATTTACGACGCAGAGACCGGTTGTTTGCTTGGCCGGGCCTTTATCTGGACCTGGCGGGGCAAGATCCATGTCATCGGTCTGGAGGCCCGGGTGAGGCCAGTTTTTCTCAAGCAGGATCAGGCCGTCTATTGGAAGCAGGATTTGGGGTTTGTCGCCGTTCCGCCACCCGACTTTCCGAATGTCCGCAAACCGTAAAACCTTATACGCGTTGATTACACACCAGGGCGCCGAACCGGTGGCCAGGATGCTTGCGTGGTGGCGGGACTTTGCGGAGGAAGACCAGTTGCTCGTATTGCATGGCGGAACTCCCGGGGATTTTTCCGCTCTCGCCCATCCCTTCAAGTCGTATATCGACGACCCGCGCCTGCGGACCACCGATCACCAGCGGGAAATGCAGAGCTACACTGCCATTTACCACGCCATTGCCACCTTTCTGCGCGCCCACGAGGAATTCGACCGGGTCTTCATCGCCGAATACGACCACGTGCCGCTGGACCGGAATTTCGATACCCACCTGCGCCTGCGGCTCGAGCGGGAAAAGGCGGATATGATTGGCTGCGCGGTCAGCCGGGTCGATGGCACCAATTTTCCGCACTACCTGCAGGCGATCGCGGTGCCGGGATTTTGTGAGTTTTGGAAAAAGACGACCCTCCGCGAAGAGCCCGAGGTGGTGCTTTCCATGCTTGGAACGGGATCGTTTTGGACGCGCGAGGCTTTGGTTGAAATGGGAAGCCACGGCGAGCCGTTTCCCATCTATCACGAGTTGTATGTGCCCACCCTGGTCCATCATCTTGGATTCCGCATCCGCCCGCTGGGGGGGGGGCAGGAACAATTCGTGCAGCCGCTGGGAGACTTGACCGCGGAAGTGAAACAATACCAAACCGCGGGGGCCTGGACCTTGCATCCCGTGAAAAGAATGTGGCTTCAAGACTCTTGAAAGCGTGCCGATTTACTCTTTGCCCTCCAGTGTTACCCAGTTTTCACCTGTGTCCCCTTGAACCCCCGGGCATCCACTGCTAAAGACCCTTCTCCCTCAGATACTAAAAATTAAATCATGAAAAACGAACTCATCGTAGTATGCGGCGGCGGCGGCTTCATCGGCGGCCACCTGGTTTCCTATCTCCGCGAAAATGGTTACACGAACATTCGCAGCGTGGACCGCAAGCCGCAGAACCGTTGGTACCAACGTTTTCCCGACGTGGACAACCGTGTGCTCAACCTTGAAGAGCTCGACCACTGCATCGATGCCCTGCAAGGCGCGCACACCGTTTACAATCTCGCGGCCGACATGGGCGGCATGGGTTTCATCGAAACCAATCGCGCCCTCTGCATGCTCAGCGTGTTGATCAATACCCACCTGCTGGTCGCCGCGCGCAAGCTGGGCATCGCCCGCTTTTTCTATGCTTCCAGCGCCTGCGTCTATGCCGGCTACAAGCAGCGTGAGACCGACAACCCCGGGTTGAAGGAAGAGGACGCCTATCCCGCTGATCCCGAGGACGGCTACGGCTGGGAAAAACTGTTCTCCGAGCGCATGTGCCGCCATTTCCGCGAGGACTTCGGCATCATCACGCGCGTGGCTCGTTTCCACAATGTGTATGGCACCTTCGGCACCTTCGACGGCGGCCGCGAGAAAGCCCCTGCCGCGATCTGCCGCAAGGTGATCGACGCCAAACTCACTGGCAAGCATGAGATCGAGATTTGGGGCGACGGCGAGCAGACCCGCTCGTTCATGTATATCGACGACTGCATCAAGGGCATCCTCGACATCACCGCCAGCGACATTATCGAGCCGATCAACCTCGGCAGCGACGAGATGGTTTCGATCAACCAGCTGGTGGACATCGTGGAGGACATCGCCGGGATCAAGCTCAAGCGTAATTACAACCTCGGTGCGCCGAAGGGCGTTCGCGGTCGCTCCAGCGACAATACGCTCATCAAGCAAAAGCTCGGCTGGGCGCCCGACATCCGGCTCCGCGACGGTCTGGAAAAGACCTACGCCTGGATCTACGAGCAGATGATCAGCAACAACTCGAAGGATTCCGTCGTCAACCTCAGCTAATGGAGACTGGCCTCCTCCACGCCCTCCCGCGCGAAGCGGTCTCGCACAACGCCGCGATCCAAAAGGTCGTGGCCGTGCGGCGGGGGACGGTGCCGGGAGTGATGCAGATTGCCCGGGCGGAATTCCCGCCCGGCGAGGTCGCCCACGGCCATCGTCACGAGGACATGTGGGAATACTTCTGCTGCGAGCAGGGGAGTGGCGAAATGGAAATCGACGGCCGGGTGGTCGCCTTGAGTCCCGGCGTCTTCGTCCTCACCCAGCCCAGGGAATGGCACGAGGTGTGTAATATCGGAGACACGCCACTGGTAATTACCGTCTTCGCCGTGGCAGATGCTCCGGCTGGCTGAGCGGCCTCCGTTAGACCGCCGCTCCAGCGGGCGCGTTCCCCATCATTTCTACAGAGCAACAATTTCTCTAATAAAACTGAATCCCCGGTTTGATAATGAGTGGGGTGATTTGCTTGATGAAATCCTGGATCATCTGATCGGTTTGGGCCTCGTTTTTTCCGAAGGACTGGAGATTGTCCGTCACGTTGGAAACCACTGTCACATAGGCCCACCGCTGGTTGTAGCCATAGAAAATACGGTCGCGCATGTCGATATACAGGCGCTCATAGTGCGAGGGAACCACCGTGTTGCGACCGATGAACCAGTAGTAGTTCAAATTGTAAATCGGGATGGGCTTGCCTTGGGCATCGTCGATCGTTTCCCCGTTCTGCTTGCGGGCGTAGCGGAAGCTGTGCAGGCGGGTGACCTCCAGCACTCGTTTTCCCTGGTCCTCGACGGGAACCGCGCGTGGGGTGGAGTCGATGAGCGTCCACCCCTGGGCCGGCAGGCAGCGCTCGGGACGGTGAATGCTGGTCATCATATCCGCGCCAGAAAGCACGATCGAGACGTAGAGCTGGTTGCCGCGCCCGTCGGTATAGTTCTTGCGGGCAAATTCGGTGGTCGGCCCAAGGGCGCCTTTTTCTGCTTCGGTGACCGGTGCATCCTCGCCATACCAACTACCCACGAAATCTGGGAGCGCGAGCTTGATGCCCGCCGGTTCGTCATCCGGGAGATGGGGGAGCAGAAACACCGAGCCCAGCCCGACCAGCAAGACGATCTGCAAGATAAGAAGGTGCCTAGTAATCATAGCGCACGGGTTGCGATTTTGGGTCATGGGGCTTGCTTCCATTCACCGGAGTTGAGGCTGATGGGAGGTGCAGGTTTAACAATCGGGCAAAGCCCACCATGGCCCCCAGTGCACAGGGAAAGAAGACGAAGTCGGAATAGTCATGCACATATTCCGCCGGGGTATTTCCGAGGAAGCGGGCCACCATGATCACGCTGAAGATCCGGCAGATGTTCCCAATCACTGCAAAGACCAGGCTGGCGGCAAAGATCACGATCTTTTTCCAGAGTTCCCGCTGGAAGACGTGCACGTAAATACTGGTCAACATCGCCATCGCGAAGAGGGAACGAATGCCACTGCAGCCGCCGACGATGTCGAAATTAAACGTATTATCCGAGGCGGAAATCGTGGTCCCAATCGCCAGGATGTGCACACCGACCAGATTGGAAAGCAGGCCCACCGTGCCGGTGACGAGGAACTGGAGTTTGAAGGTGGCGTTCTCGATCCACCCGGCATTGATCATGAACAGGAGGAACGCACTGGGGAAAAGCAGCAGCTTCGCCATCGCCCGCCCCCAGAGATACCACGCCGTTCCCAGCACGAAGAACGGAAGCGCAAAGAGCGCCACCCGGGGTTGCACGAGGCGGACCGAAATCACGTAGATGAGAATGGCTGCCCCGAAAAGCCACATCCCTCTGGCTTCGCCTTTTTTGGGCACATCCCGCAGGCCCTTGCGATGATAATAGAGCAGGCCGGCAAAAATGGGAATTACCAGCCAGCCGTGCTGCATGTTGCCTTCGGCGTTCCAGGAACTCCGCGCCCAGTGAAAAACGGACTCCTGCCGGTTATAAAAGACTTCCAAAAAACAGTAGAAATAAACAAACGTCCCCAAAACGGTGGCCGACAGGATCGCCTGCAGCGGCTGCTCGCGAATCCACCGCCGCGCCGTCCCGATCATCTCATCCGGCGTGGGGGCCGGGCGGTCTGCGTCGGGAGTTGCGGTAAGGGCGGGGTCTTCGGTGTTTTCCATGGTCGGGGAAACAGGACATTATCCGTGGCGGGGCGCGGTGCAAATGAATTGCGGTTCCGCAAGGTTACAGGCGGGTGACTTATCGGGCCGGACGGGATTCGGCTTGCGTCGGTGAGGGGGCTTTTCAATAGTGCGCCAACCATGAGCCAAGGCACCGCTTCACCCGAGATCAAGAAAGTCAACGTCCTGGGCGTGGGCTTCAGCGTGCTGAACCTGCGCACCGCCGTGGCGGCGATTGCCGATGCGGTGGAGCATCGGCGCAAGGGGTATATCTGTGTCTCCGGCGTCCATGGGGTGAGCGAGGCCCAGGAGGACGAGGGCTTCAAGCGCATCCTTAATGGGGCATTTTTGAACACTCCCGATGGCATGCCTATGGTGTGGACGGGGAAATACTACGGCCACCGGGAAATGGATCGCGTCTATGGCCCGGACCTGATGCTGGACGTTTTCGCGTGGAGCCAGCAATCGCGGTGCCGCCATTTCTTTTATGGCGGGAAGGAAGGCGTGGCCGACGAACTGGCGGCGTGCATGCGGGAAAAGTTCCCCGGCGTCATCGTCTGCGGCACCTACTGCCCGCCGTTCCGCCCGCTCACCGGGCAGGAGGAAAAAGAGCTGGTCGAGACCATCGCCCGCTTGAAGCCGGATATTCTCTGGGTCGGTCTCAGCACGCCCAAGCAGGAGCGCTTCATGGCGGAATACCTGCCCAAGCTCGATACCACCCTCATGTTTGGCGTCGGCGCTGCCTTCGATTTCCATACTGGCAAAGTCCGCCAGGCTCCCCGCTGGGTGCAGCGCTCCGGGCTGGAATGGTTTTTCCGCCTCGTGTGCGAGCCCAAGCGGTTGTGGAAACGCTACCTCAAGAACAATCCGCTCTTCATCTGGCGCATGGCCTTGCAGATCAGTGGCCTGCGTAAATACCCACTCGAAAGCTGAGGGGAATCTTTTTCGAGCCAGCTAAATACTCGAAATAAACGGAAGACCAAACTCAGCATTTTCTTCCTCGTTACGAGATGATTCTCGAGACTGTCTCGCAGTCTCGTGCCCGTCGCTTGATCGCTCGTTCCCAAGTTGCGCTTCGCTCCCTCTTCGCGGTGTCCCGGGTGGCCAATTCTCCAGACAAAAAAACCGCCGCAAGGTTTCCCCTGCGGCGGTGAATGTCTCCAATGGGATCTCAGGAAATGAGGTTACTGGGCCGGGCTGGCACTGGCCTCCGGACCGCCGGGGCCACCAGGACCGCCGGGTCCGCGACGCTGGCGCATCTTCTTCTGCATTTCCTCGTATTTCGTCTTTTGCTCCGGCGTGAGGATGGCTTCGATCTTCTGCACGGTGCTTTCGTGGATCGCCTTCATCTTCGCGCGCTTGTCTTCCTGGGCCGTCGTGCTGTCGTCGCGCAACGCCTTCATCTGCGTCATCTGGTCATCGAGGATCGGCTTGATCTTGGTCTTCTGGTCGTCGGTGAGGCTCAGTTCCTTCGCGAGCATGTCGATGTTCATGCCGCCGCGCATTCCACCACCACCACCGCGACGTCCGCCACCGCCGGGGCCACCCCATTTTCCACCACCGTGGTGATCACCGCCATCGGCTGGCGAAGCGGAAGGAGAGGCGGATGGGCTCGGGGTCGGGCTGCTGTCCTGCGCCATGGCGGAGCAACCGAGCCCGATCAGCGTCGCCAGGGTCAACGCTGTTAACGATTTGTTGAATGTCTGTTTCATAAGGATTTGTGTTCAGTGGGACTGGTGCAACTGATGTTTGTGGCACCGCAGTTCGTATTAAGACAAACGTCGCACCCGGCCAAAGGTTCCAAAATATCTGCACCGCGAGTCCCTGCCTCACGACTCCCCAGGCGATTTTTCTCCGGCCTTCAATCGATGGAGAAACCACCGGGTTCCAGAGTAAATCGCCCCGTTTTTTTTCACAAAAAAAGAAATCTTAAAAAAGCTGCAAAAAATGTTTGCCGTCCGCGAAAACACACCTTACTTTGCGCGCCTCCTTCACGAAGGAGCCTTAGCTCAATCGGTTAGAGCGCTGCCCTGTCACGGCAGAGGTTGCGGGTTCGAGCCCCGTAGGCTCCGCCACTTTGCGAGAATCGCGAAAGTGGCTCCAACGCTGGGTCTGCAGCCCAAAAACTTCCTGCACTGGCGATTTTTTTTCGCTCGCTAAAATGATCTTTGCGCGGGTGCAAAACGCTGGAAGCACTCTGAAAGGGGCGTTCAAGGACGCCCCGGATCCCGCGTTACCAACGATTTGCCGCCCAAGTGTCGATTCTTTCATCTCCGTTTCCCATAATTCGGTTTCGGAAGGGCCCAATGATGGTATCCTATTTTGAAGCTTTGATTGCGAGCGCGGAGGGGGATACGCGTGGAGAAAACAAAAATAAGTATATGGTCACCAAATATTGGAAAATCTCCCTCTTGAAGGAACGGCAGCCGGTGACTCTTTTTGCGACCACCACCGATGAGATGATCAATCGCGATTTGGACGAAAACCAGGCGCGATCCTTGATTTCCATCGGCAGGCAGTATCACCGCCGGCCGGAAAGCGACGAGCAAAATCACCGCGACCTGGCCATCGCGGCATTCATGGCCTATGCCATTGAGCCGGGTTACGATCGGGAGTATGCCCATGTCGAAATGACTTATTCCGTGCCCCAGGGGGAGCCGATGGCCATGGTGGGCTCTGTCCCGATTTGGGAAGAGCGGAGGGGACGGTATGAACAAGGGTAAGCAGCGGTCCATTTTGCCGCAGATCAATTTTCAACCGCGCTGCGAGGCGTCCAATCTATGTTTCAAGCAGAGGCAGATCATTCGGGGCAGATTCTGATGATCAGCTTTACCCAGCTGGTCAACGCTCTGGAGATGAATCGGTGTCTGAAAAAAGTCAAAGCACTGTTGCCAGTCATGAAACCGGGTTTTCGATTGCTCACCGACCTGACTGGCTTGGAAAGAATGGAGGTTTCCTGCGCGGTCAGCATCGGAATCATGATGGACCTTTGCGATAAATACCGGGTCGGGGCGGTGCTCACGGTGGTTCCCGATGCCAGCAAGGACATCGGTTTCGATCTGATGGGGCTTTTCCATTATAATACGCGGGTCACCACGATGCTGTATCCCAACCTGGCCGAGGCGGTGGGGAGTCTCATCGAGCCGGTTCCTTCGGGGCTGGCTCATTGAGGGCGGGCTGATCGTTCTTTGCCACCGGGCCGAAAGCATGCAAACTTAGCGGGGTAATCGATGAATTTAGACAGCTTCCAATACGCGCTCGAACACACGCAGGTGGTGCTCGCGCCGCAGCAGCAGATTGAAACCTTCGGCCATACCCGCTTTCGTTTTTATCTGGTGAGCGAATTGATGGACGCAGCCAACCAGGTGCGCGTGCGCGACGGGCTCATCCATGCCGAGCGTCCGCAGATCATCGCGCCCGGCCGGCTCTCCAAACTCATGCTCGATGGCTTTGGGGAAAAGGCCCGCGAATTTGCCGACTGGCTGGAGGCGAATCCGATGAATCTCGCGCTGCTGAAGTATGGCTTTCAATTTCGGAAGACGGACGTGGTCGAGCGTGTGGTCAATTCCTCGGTGGAAGAGGTGCTCGAAAGCGTGCGGCACAAGGTGGATGCGGAGGAAGATCCGCTCAGCGCGATCATTCACGGGGTGGATGACGCATGGGAAGTGTGCCTGTTGAAGTTTACCGTAGATATGATCCAGCGTTCCTCGGGGGATAATCTGGGCGATTTTCGTCGTCGCGGCCTTATTTAAACACGGTGGGCCGGGAGAATGAGTGCGATTCCAGCATTGATGCCGCCTGCTTTCCTTGGATAATCGGCACCCGATGAGTTTGCGTCCATGGCATCCATGATCAAAGCGTTGGTGATTCTTCTGCTGGCGACGGTGGTTTTTGGCACCGGCGGGTATTTTGCGTACGTGCTGTTCGTGCGCCCGGATCTGATGCTGCAGCGCGACAAGGTGCATCAGGCGAGTCTCCCGGCTGCCACGCCCACTCCGGATGCCAGCCTGCCGGTCTATGATAAAGCGGTCGCGTTGCAGAAGGACGGCAAGCTGACCGAGGCCCAGCAGGTGCTGGAAACCTTTCTTACGGAATACCCCGCCTCGTCCAAGGTGGTGGAGGCCACCGAACTGTTGGGCCGGGTAAATGCGGAGCAGTTCTTTACGCCGGGCCCGGGACCGAATAAGATTGGCTACACCGTTCAGAGAGGCGATGCCATCGCCAAGATCGAACGCAGACTCCGAACCTCCGCCGACTTGATCATGCTCACCAACCGTCTCTCCGACCCGACCCGCCTCCAAGTGGGGCAGCACCTCTGGGTGCCGCAGGCGGATTTCGTGGTGAAGATCAAGCGCCCCGAGCAGGTCGTGGTCCTCTTCAACCACGGGCATTTCTTCCGCCAATACCAGCCGCTTTCGTGGCAGGCCCCCAAGACGAAGCTTTCCTCACCCACGGCGAAGGTGACGGAGAAAGTCGCCTGGAAGGAAGGCGCGCGCGTTTCCTTCGGTTCGCAGGATTACAATGGCAGCCTGCGCTGGATCGTGGTGAGCCAGCCGGGATTTACCCTTTTCTCCGACTCGAAAGATCCGGCCATCAAGGTGGAGCGCCCCAACGGGGGCATCGGCTTGCGCCCGGAGGATGCCGACCAGATTTCCGCCCTCGTTAACCGCAACACCCCAGTGATCATTGATTGAACGCATGAAAACACAGCCCTTGGAATTTGAAAAACCGCTCGTCGAACTGGAGAAAAAGCTGGAGGAAGTTCGCAAACATTCCCGCGCGTCCGATATCAACCTCGACCCCGAAGTGAAGCAGATGGAGGAAAAGATCGAGAAAACCCGCGAGGAGATTTACCAGAATCTGAGCGCCTGGCAGCGCGTGCAGATTGCGCGTCATCCCGCCCGTCCCTTCACCCTCGACTACATCAGCCAGGTCTTCACCGATTTTGTGGAACTGCGCGGCGACCGGCTTTTTGGCGACGACAAATCCATGCCCGGCGGGCTGGCGACGATTGGCGGCCATCGCTGCGTCGTCATCGGCCACCAAAAAGGCCGCGACGTGAAGGAAAACATCCTGCGCAATTTTGGTTGCGCGCATCCCGAGGGCTACCGCAAGGCGCTCCGGCTCATGCGACTGGCGGCCAAGTTCAAGCTGCCGGTAGTGACGATGATCGACACCCCCGGCGCCTTCCCCGGCATCGCGGCGGAAGAGCGGCACATCTCCGAAGCCATTGCGGTCAACCTGCGTGAGATGATGGTTCTTCCCACGCCCATCATCGCGATCGTCATTGGCGAAGGCGGCTCTGGTGGCGCGCTCGGCATCGGCGTTGCCGATAGCGTGATGATGCTGGAAAACTCCTACTACTCGGTGATCAGCCCCGAAGGCTGCGCCGCCATCCTGTGGAAACACCGCAGTCACGCCCCGCAAGCGGCCGACGCGCTCAAGCTCACCGCCAACGACCTCGCCCAGTTCAAGCTCGTCGATGAAGTGATTCTCGAGCCCGCCGGCGGTGCTCATCATGACCCCGAGCTCACCGCGAACAACCTCAAAAGCGCGATCGTAAAAAACCTCGAAGAACTCGGCAAACTCCCCACCGCCAAGCTCCTCGCCCAGCGCTACGAGAAATTCCGCCGCGTCGGGGAATTTGCCTTTGCCCCCGAAGCGTAGGGGAGCATTTTATTTTTCTCGTTACCAGATTCCGTCTGGTAACGAGGTAATTCGCGCGACTCCGTCTCTCTCCGTGCCTCTGCGGTTCTACTGCCGCACCTTGATCCGCTTGAAAACCATCGGCTGGCTGCTGAAGAAGTCGCCTGCTGGATGCGTTTCCAGATAGGCGCGCAGCTTTTCGGGGCTGGCCGTGATGAGAATGCTGTCATCACTAAAGCTGGATTCCTTCCCGGACTTCTTGATCGTCCCGCCTAACTGCCCGCTGCGAATAGCCTTGCCCACCGCATCGTCATCCGGTCCCCACATCTTCAACGTCGAGGGATCGGTCAATTCATAGCGCATCAGCAGATAATGCCCGGGATGAATATCCTGCGCAGGCGACCCTTTCGCGATGCGCAAATTTAGCACCTGTAACTTTCCAATTTTCGTCGGAAATGCCTCCCATAGCGTTGGTCCTTTTTTGAAGCTTTGGTTGTGCTCCACATAAACGACGTCCATCAAGTGATCGTCGATCTGGAGAAAATGCACATAGGCCGGTGACTCATTGGAGGAACTGCCCGTCGAAACCCAGTCCCCTTCGAGCCGGACGTCTGGCGTGGCCTGTTTTTCGCCGGAAAGTGGATGCGTCGCCTCGGGAAGGCAGGAGCAAAGAAACAACGTGGAGAACAGAACCAATGCCATCGGGGAGAGCCATGACCGTTTCATGGTTCTATCAACGCCCGGCCTGCCTTGCTGGCAAGTCAAAACCCGCCCGCCACTTACTTCTTGGTCGCCTCGATAAACCCGTGAATGGCCTCGCGAATCGGGCCCGCCACCTGCGCCCGCGGTTGCGCAAACTTCGGCGTGAACCAGGGGAACATTCCGACCAGATCGTGAATCACCAGCACCTGCCCGTCGCAATTCGTTCCCGAGCCGATGCCAATCGTCGGAATCGCCAGCGCGGCCGTGATTTTCGCCGCCACATCCGGGCGCACCAGTTCCATCACGATCGCAAACGCGCCCGCCTGCTCCAGTGCCCGCGCATCGGCGAGCAGTCGTTCGGCTTCCTCATCGGTCTTGCCCTTGATCTTGTAACCGCCCTCGATCTGCACTCGCTGCGGCAGCATGCCGATGTGCCCCATCACGGGAATCCCGGCTGCGATGATCGTCTCAATCTGCGCCCGCCGGTTCTCGCCGCCTTCCAGCTTCACCGCGTGTGCGCCCGCCTCCGCCAGTCGCCGGGCATTTTCCAGCGCCAGGGCGGGCGTCTCCGCCGAGCCAATGGGGAGATCGACGACCACCCGCGCCTTTTGCACGCCCCGGGTCACCGCACGGCAATGGTGCACCATGTCCTCCATCGTCACGCTCGTGGTATCGGGATACCCCAGCACCACCATGCCCAGCGAATCGCCGACCAGAATCAGATCAATCCCGCACTCGTCCAGCAACCGCGCCATGGGGTAATCGTAGGCGGTGAGCATGGCGAATTTTTCACCCCGGGCTTTACGGTCGCGAAAGGAGGCAGTCATAGGGTTGTAGCGAAGATAGTAGCGGCAGGCCGTGCTGGCAATTCCGCGAGCAAGGCGGCGGCATCAGTCTTCCAGCCCGGCAGCTTCAAATGGGGCGAAATATCGCAGAGCGGCGCGAGCACAAAGCGGCGCTCGGCAATGCGCGGGTGGGGAAGGGTGAGCCTTGGATGCTCAAAGATCAGATCGCCTGCTGCCAGCAGATCGAGATCCATGGTGCGCGGTATATTGCGCTCATGCTGCGACGGACGCCCCATCCGCTGCTCGATCGCCTGCAACGCATCCAGCAGTTCCAGCGGGGCCAGTGTGCTTTGCAAGGCGGCCACGGCATTCAGAAAGACCGGATCACCGGGCGCGCAATCCACCGGGTCCGTTTCGTAAACCCGCGAGATCAGAAACGGTGCTTCGGGATCATGCAGGCGTTGCAATGCTTCCGCAGCGTCGCGCAGATTTTGCAGGCGGTCGCCAAGGTTGGAGCCGAGGGCGATGTGATACGTCGTCATGGCCTGGATTCCGAAAAAAACGGGGCGTGCCCTGCGTGGGGCAGGGGACTACTTGAGCCCCAGCACGTCCTGCATGTCATAGAGACCGGGCGGACGGCTCACCACCCATTTCGCCGCACGGATCGAGCCGCGGGCAAAGGTGTCGCGGCTGGAAGCCTTGTGTGTCAGCTCCACCCGCTCGCCCTGCGTGGCGAAAATCACGGTATGATCGCCCACCACGTCGCCCCCGCGAATTGCGTGCATGCCGATCTCCACGTCGGTACGCTCGCCGGTGATGCCATGGCGGCCATGCACCACGTCGTTGTTGTATTGCAGGCTGCGCACCTCGGCGAGGATCTCCGCCAGCCGGCGGGCGGTGCCGCTCGGGGCGTCCTTCTTCAGGCGATGATGCATTTCCACCACCTCCAGATCGAAGTCCGGCCCGAGAATTTCCGTCGCCTTGCGCGTCAGCCAGAACAGCGTATTCACGCCCACGCTGAAGTTCGGGGCGAATACGATCGGAATCTTCTGCGCCGCGAGGCCGATCTGGTGGATCTCCTCGTCGCTGTGCCCGGTCGTGCCGATCACCAGCGCCTTCCCATGGGCCACGCACGATTCCACTACTGGCACCGTGAGCGTGTGCGCGGAAAATTCAATCACCGCATCGCTGTTTTTGATCGCCGCCTCGAAGTCATCCCCGCGACTAATCTCCGCCGCAATCGCCACTTCGCTATCTCCGCGCGCACAGCCCAGAATGGCCTGCCCCATGCGCCCTTTCGAGCCGATGATGGTCAAACGTAATGGATTCATCAGGCGAGCAGGTTGAGTGCTTTCAACGTCCCACGCAGCTTCGTTGCCGCCGCCTCGGTGATCGGGCTCAGCGGCAGCCGCACGTCCGGCTTCATTCGACCGGCCCAGGCCAGTGCGGCCTTGATCGGCACCGGATTCGATTCGATGAAAAGGTCCTTGAAGAGCGGATACAGCTTCAGATGCAGCGCCCGCGCCTCGGTGATCTTGCCATTGTCGAAGAGCCGCACCAGGTCGCCCACTTCCTTCGGCATAATATTCGATGCCACGCTGATCACGCCCACCGCGCCACTCGCCATGAACGGCAGCGTCAGCGAATCGTCGCCGGAAAGAATCGTGAATTCCTCGGGCAGCGCCGCGCGCAGCGCATTCACGCGCTCCACGCTCCCGCCCGCTTCCTTGATGCACACGATGTTCCGCGCCGCCTCCGCGAGCCGCTTCGTCGTGTCCACCCCGATTTCCACTCCGCAGCGCCCCGGGATGCTATAGAGCACCAGTGGCAGCGCCGTCGCCTCCGCAATCGCCTTGTAGTGCAGGTAAATGCCTTCCTGCGTCGGCCGGTTGTAATAAGGGGCTACCAGCAGCGCTCCGTCCGCGCCCAGTTTCTCCGCCTCGCGCGTCATCGCAATCGCCTCGCGCGTCGAGTTCGAGCCCGTCCCGGCGAGAATCTGGCAGCGCCCGCGCGCAAATTTGATCGCCAGCTCGATCACCCGCATATGCTCCTCGTGATCGAGGGTGGGGGATTCTCCCGTGGTGCCGACCGGGACGAGACCGGTAATCCCGTTTTCGATTTGAAATTCGATCAGGCGTTCAAAAGCATCCTCATCCACGCGATCATGGTGAAACGGCGTGACGAGGGCAGTATAAGTTCCGCGAAACATGGGAGCCCAATCTTGGCCGGGACCCCGCCCCTGTCGAGGCGATTTTCACAGGATGACAAATTGAACCGCGGCGGACGCGGTGAGCGCGGCAGGGGGAATTCACCACGGAGCTCACGAAGGGTACGAAGATTTCTTAAATCGTATTTTCGCACTCCACTCTCTCGCTCCCATACTCTGTGTGGGAGCGCACTTGTCGGAGACACTCTGTGTCGCTAAATTTGCCCAATGCGCAGCCGCTACCAAGTCCTCGAACCCCACGCGCCGCGCTTCATCACCGCTACCATCGGGGAATGGTTGCCTGTTTTCATGAGCCCGGCCTGTTGCGACATATTGGTGGGATCGCTCGAATATTGCCGAAGCAACTTGGGATTGAAGGTCTATGGTTGGGTGATCATGGAAAATCATTTCCATGCGCTGTTAGGCGGTTCGGATCTCGCGAAAACGCTGGAGAGTTTTAAAAAATTCACCGCGCGGGAGATTTTGCTTCAACTTCAAGCCGAAGGACGGGAATGGCTGTTGGATCAACTCAGCTGCCGCCGGGCCGGGCATAAGAAGATGACCCATAATCATCAGGTGTGGCAGGAAGGTTCACATCCACAAGCCATTCTGAATGATGAGATCATGCGGCAGAAACTCGAATACACGCACAACAATCCGGTGAAGCGCGGATGGGTGGCCTCGCCAGAGCATTGGCGATATTCTTCCGCGCATGAATGGCTGCCGGGGGCGATTCCAGTATTACGAGTTGATCCCTGGTAGTAGGCGGAGGATACGGAGTGTCGCTGATCAGTGCGATCCCACACAGAGTATGGGCACGAGGTAGACCGCCACCATCGTGGAATGTCCGCCTATTTTTCCTCGCTTCCATACTCTGTGTGGGAGCGCACTTGTCTGGGACACTCCGTGTCGTTTTCCCCCATCCGTGTCATCCGCGAAATCTGCGGTTAAAAATCCCCACAAAAAAAGACCGGTGAACGCCTCGCGCCCACCGGTCCCAAATCAAATTTCTAATTCCTAACTTTTAATTCAGACCGCGTTCACCGCGCAATCTCACCATCAAAGACAAAATCCGCCGGCCCCTTCAGCGTCACCTTGCGATAGCCTCCCGGCGTCTTCTCAAAGCCCACTTCCAGCCAGTCGCCGCCCTGCACCTTTACGCGGATTGGGCCGCCGTTGCCGGTCAGCTCGTGATGAATGATCGCCGAGGCGCACACGCCCGTCCCGCAGGCCAGCGTCTCGCCTTCCACCCCGCGTTCGTAGGTGCGAATCCCGATGCTCGTCGCATCCACTGGCGCGAAAAAGTTCACATTCGTCCCGCGCGGCGCAAAGTGCGGATGATAGCGCAGGATCGAGCCCAGCTTCTGCACCGGCACGTTTTCCAGGCTGTCCACCAGCACGACTGCATGCGGCACGCCGGTATTGATCGAATGCACCGTGATTTCCGTTCCTTCGATCTCCAGCTTTTCATTGAGCACCAGCCCCTTTGGTTCACTCATCCCGATCTTCACCAGATCGCCAAAAAACTCTGCGGTAATCAGCCCCGCCGGCGTTTCAAAGCTGATCGCGTCCTTCGCCCCTGCCACCTTCGTCGCATAGCGGGCAAAGCAGCGCGCACCGTTGCCGCACATGTCGGCCTCGCCGCCGTCGCTGTTGTAATAGCGCATCCGAAAGTCCGCGCCATTTTGCGCCGGTTCCACCAAAAGAAGGCCATCCGCGCCGACGCCCCGATGGCGGTCGCAGATGCGCGCGATCTCCTCGCCCGCGAGCTGAATCGCGCCGTCCCGGTTGTCGAGCATGACGAAGTCGTTTCCGGCCCCGTTCATTTTTGTAAAATTGAGCATCGAGCACGATTAGCATAGACCGCCTCCGCTGCAAGCCCGCGCGTGATTCCCCTCTCGCCGCCTCCCGGTGGCGATGCCCTGCGGTTGCCGTAATCTTTTCTCTGTGCTCCGGGTAGCGATTTCCCTTCATAAAATTACCATCACGCAACCCTGCAACTTCACGCTTCCCAAGCTTCGCCGCACTTGGTTTGAATGAAAAACAGTCGGTGGCGTCGGAGTAACGGAGCCTCCGGCCCTTTTTCAGCCAGACATGAGTTTTCGTTCGTATTTGCAAGCCACAGCCACGGATTGTTCCCGCTTTCTTAAGGATAGGAAGGTGCATGAATTTCTATGGTGGTGCCTGCCTGCGCTCCTGGTGGGGCTGGGCCTGCGCGCCGCGCTGATGGTCTCGATGCCGCATGCCTACATCCAGTACGATACCCAGGATTTCCTGGTCACCCCCTACCGGCTGCTGGTCAAGCACTCCTTCTACATTCACTCCAAGCGGTCGTTTCTTACGCCCAGCCTCTTTAGCATTCCCTTTCTCCTGCATCTGCCTGCGCTTATCTCTATCGCGGTGATGCAGCACCTCATGGGGCTGGCGAGTGTCCTTACCGTGGGCGGCCTCGTGCGGCTGTGGTTTCACCGGTGGCGCTGGTTTATCCTTCCGGTCACGCTCCTCTTCGCCGCCTGCCCGTGGCCCATCTGGTATGAGCACGCCCTGCTCGGCGAGGCGCAATTTCTCGACTTCCTTCTGCTCTGTGCCTTCGCAGCCACCGTTTTCTTCCGCTGGCCCGGCCCGTATAGCTTTGCCTTTTATCTGGCCACCGTCTTCGCCCTCGTCGGCACCCGCCTCGAGGGGAAGCTCTTCTTCGGCGTCGGCCTCGTGCTCGTCGTGGTGCTTTTCTGGCGGCAATGGAAGCGGATGGCCATTTATCTGGCTGTGGGGCTCGCCCTGCCGCTCTTTGCCTGCCACCTCGGCGGCAAACGCGATCCGGCGGATCTGCTCTACGCTTCGCTCATCCTGCTTACCCCCGATCACATCACGGCGGCCCCGCAGTATGAGCAAGAGCTGCTGCCCCTGCGCGACCGCGTGCGCCAGCAATACGGCGACTACCCCGGCGATACCGTGAAAATTGCCAAGCTCGCCGGCGGCGCGATTGAAAAGGCACTCATGGCGCAGGGCCTCTCGAAAAACGACGCCCAGCCGAAGTCCGACGAAGTGATGAAGAGCATCTGCCTGGAGATCTTGCGGGAACATCCGTGGGCGGTCTTCATCCTTCCCTTCCAGAAGTTCCGCCTCGCGGTGGATGGCTGGACCAGCTATGACTTCAACGAGCATTATCTGCGCGAGCGCCAGGTGGAGGCCGCGACGAAATCTGACTGGATGTACAAGACCCTCGGCCCCTATCTCACCGGTCAAAATGTGCGCACGAAAGAGCAGCTGCAACAATTCATCCTCGCGAACTATCAAGAAGACCGGGTGCAGTGGTTCCGCAAATACCAGGGCGCATGGAATCGTACGCTCGATCATTTGCGCACGGCCGATGAGCATGCGGCCAAGCCCCGCTGGGTGCATGACTTCTTTGGCGGTGTGCGTGGCGGGCGCCATGTGATTCCCGGCGTGCCGTTTTTTTACTTCATGGCTCTCGCGGGCATGCTCGCGGCCGTGCTGCGCTGGCGGCGCCTGGGGGTGTTCCATCTCGCGTGGCTCGCGGTGATGCTCTTCACCTGGTATGCGGCCACCCTTGTCGCGGTCACGAATGCTCGCTTCCGCTTCGCCTACGAGCCGTTCTGTTACCTCTATTTTTTCCTGCTGTTTGATGTGCTGCTCGACGCGGTATCCGCACTCCGCCGGAAGTCCCAACCGGGGGAATACGTATGAATTATGTGATTGGCTCCGGCCCCGCCGCGATTTCTGCCGCGATGGCGCTGGTCAAACAGGGGCGCCCCGTGACCATTCTCGATGGCGGCAAGGCCCTCGAACCCGCGCCACAAGCCGTGCTCGAGCGCATGCAGGCCCAGGAGCCTGCGCAATGGAGCGCACAGGATCTTGAAGCTTTGCGCGGTGCGGATCAGTCGTCGAAGCACGGCTCCATCCACGTCAAGCGAACCTGCGGCTCCGAATATCCGTACGAGGATATCGATACGCCGCTCATGGACGACCGCGCGCACGGCGATTTCCATTACTCCATGGCCCGGGGTGGTCTGAGCGCCGTCTGGGGCGCTTCGCAGCTTCCCAATCGTGCGCAGGATATGCAGGACTGGCCGGTCTCGCTTGCCGAGCTCGAGCCGCACTATCGCGCCGTCCTCGATTTCATGCCCTCCACCGCCGTGGAGGATCGCCTGGCGAATATACTTCCCACCTACACCGCGCGTCCGCGCCCCTGGACTCCCTCCCGGCAGGGCGACCGTTTCCTCTCCTCGCTCGAAAAGCATGCGGGCAAATTGGAGCGCGCCGGGATTCACTTTGGCCGCTCCCGCATGGCCGTCTGGGCGGATGGCCGCGCCGATGCGAAAAATCCGCATCCCTGCGCCTACTGCGGCTGGTGCCTCTACGGTTGCCCTTATTCGCTCGTCTATTCCAGTGCCCACACCCTGGAGCAAATGATCGCTGCCGGCACCGTCACTTACCATCCCGGCATCGTCGTGCAAAAGTTCGAGTCCATTCCCGGCGGGGTGAAAATCCACGCCCGCGACGTCGCGCACGGCGAGGACGTGATTTTCGAAGGCGAGCGCGTCTTCGTCGGCACCGGCGTCCTGCCTACGGCGTGGCTCGTCTTCCGTTCGCTCGATCTCTACGACACCCCGGTCAAGCTGCTCGACAGCCAGTATTTCATTTTCCCGTTCTTTCGCTTTGGCAAAACCGCGGGCGTGGAAAAGGAATCGCTGCACTCGCTTGGCCAGGCGTATTTGGAAATCGACGACCCCGCGATCAGCAAGGGCCTCGTCCACATCGAGGTCTTCAGCTACAGCGACTTCCTCAAGCGTGCCCTCTGCGAGACTCCGCTCCGCTTCATTCTGCGCATCCCATTCTTTGCGGAGAAAGTGCTCGGACGCCTTCTCGTTCTCCAGTGCTTCATGCACTCCGACGATTCCGCGTCTCTCGATCTCCAGCTTAAGCGCAACGGCACCGCCGCGCCCAAGCTTGTCTCGCAAGCCCGCCCCAATCGCCGCAGCTTTTGGAAGAGCCTGCACGTCGGCTGGAAGCTGATGGTGAACGCGCTCTCCCTCGGCGGCCTGCCCGTCGTGCCCGCAATCCAGTTTGCCCGCCCCGGCCGCAGCTACCACACCGGCGGCTCCTTCCCCATGCGACAAAAGCCTGGCCGCCTCGAGACCGATCTCCTGGGCCAGCTGGCGGAGCTGCCGCGCGTGCATTTTGTGGATGCCTCCGTGCTTCCCAGTATCCCCGGCACCACCATCACCCTCAGCGTCATGGCCAATGCCCACCGCATCGCCACCGAAGCCGTAAAATCTCCCGCCGCATGAGCACCTGCGCCATCACCGGAGCGGCGGGTTTTCTAGGTGGTGTCATCGCACGCCGTTTCCGGCACGAGGGCTGGTCCGTGCTCAGCCTCGGCCGCCGCCCGCCAGCCTTCCCCGCGCAACATGTGGATTATCGGCTCGGCGAAGACCCCGCAAAACTCCCGCTCACTGGCGTGGATACCCTCATCCATTGCGCCTGGGATCTGAAAGCCACGACTTGGAACGAAATCGCCGCCACCAATGTGCAGGGCAGCATCACCCTTCTCAAAGCGGCCCAGGTCGCGGGCGTCCGTCGTATCATTTTCATTTCCTCGATGAGCGCGTACACCGGCTGCCGCTCCATGTATGGCCGCGCCAAGTGCCTCGTCGAAGCGGAAGCCCTCAAGCTGGGCCTCGTCATCCGTCCCGGCCTTGTCTGGGCGGAGCAAACCGGCGGCATCGTCGGCGCGATGGAGCGTGTCATTGCCCGCTCCCCGGTCGTCCCGCTCATCGGCAGCGGCAATTACCTCCAATACCCCGTCCATTGCGACGACGTCGCGGAGTTCGTCTGGCAGGCCGCCCAGTTGGCTTCCCTCCCGGTCGCGCCGCTCTCCGCCGCTGCGTCCGAGCCGCTCACCTTCCGCGGCATCCTCCAGGCCCTCGCCACCCGCGCCCATCGCAAGCCCCTCTTCCTGCCCTTGCCCTGGCGGCTGCTTCACACCGGCCTGCGCCTCGGCGAATTACTCCGTTTTCCCCTTCCATTTCGCAGCGACAGCCTGCTTGGACTCGTGTATTCCAATCCCAAGCCGGATTTCACTCCGCCTCCCGGCTTGATCGTGAAATTTCGTCCTTTTGCCTGAAAGCATGAAGACCTCGATGCCCAGCTTCGTTTCGCCCGTGCCCAAGTTGCATTTTGGTATGCAATTTTCCCATGAAATTGCACTCCGTCATGAACCTGCCGCCCCAGCTTTAGGCTCATCCTCTGTGCTCGCTGTGGTTAATTTTTCCCTCCTTCGTGTCTTCGTGTCTTCGTGGTTAAGTTTCCTCCTCTTCGTGAGCTTCGTAGCGAAAATCTCTTCCCTCCCTGGCGTCTTGACGCCTTGGCGGTTCAATCAAGCTGCGCCATGAAAACCTTCCTCTTCAGCGTGGATTTGGAAGAGTTCGTCGCCGCCGACCGCCAGCGGGATTTTCGTCGCACCCCTCTGCCGGAGCTCACGGAAAAGTATCTCGCCTTCCTCCGTCGCCATGCCATGAAGGCCACCTTCTTCGTCGTCGGCGAGATCGCCGAAAAATTCCCCGCGGTCATCCGCGCCATCGCGAGTGAGGGCCACGAACTCGGCTGCCACACTCACACTCACTGGTCGCTCGACCGCCACACGCCCCAATCCCTGCGCGAAGACCTCCTCCGCAATCGCGCCGCCCTCGAGGCCATTTCCAATCAGCCCCTGCGCGGCTTCCGGGCCCCCATTCTCTCACTCACCGAGCGCACGAAATGGGCCTTCGCCGTTCTCGCCGAGACGGGCTTCACTTACTCCAGCTCCGTCCTTCCGGCAAAGAATCCACTCCACGGCTGGCCCGGCTTCGGCCACGCCGTCCGCCGCGTCGAGGGCATCACCGAGCTCCCCATCACCACCGCCCCCGTCCTTGGTCGGGAGTTCCCCATCGCCGCCGGGACCTACTTCCGCTGTCTGCCGTTCTTCGCCATCCGCCGCGCCTTCCAACGCCTCGCAGGGCAGGGGACCATGCTCACCGGCTATTTCCATCCCTACGATATTGATGTCGCCCAGGAACACGTCATGAACGAAGGCGTGCGCGGCAGCCGGCTCATGAACCATTTGCTTTATTTCAACCGTGCGGGGACATTGCCCCGGCTCGAAGCCCTCATCGCCGATGGCTTTCACATCATGCCCTGCCATGAATACCTCGAACACCATGCTGCCCTTCACTGAATCGCCCTTTCTCCGCCCCCGCCTGGCCGTTGTCATTCCCTGCTACCGGGTGAAGGAAAAGATCGCCTCCGTCGTTGCTGGCTGTCTCGACTACGCCGATTACGTGATTGCGGTGGACGACTGCTGCCCCGAAAAATCCGGCGCACATTTGCAGGAGCAATGCCACGACCCGCGCGTCACCGTCGTCTTCCACGAGGTCAACCAGGGCGTCGGCGGTGCCATGGCTACCGGCTTTGAGGCGGCTTTGAAAACTGATGCCGATATCATCGTAAAAATGGACGGCGACGGCCAGATGCTCGCCGAAGACCTGCCGCGCCTCGTCGCCCCGCTCACCTCGCGCCGCGCCGATTTCACCAAGGGCAACCGCTTCTACGATCTCCGCGCCCTCCGCCGCATGCCAGCCGTGCGCCGCTTCGGAAACTTCTGCCTCACCTTCCTCACCAAGGCCGCCAGCGGCCACTGGCAGATGTCCGATCCGACCAACGGCTACCTCGCCATCCGTCGTCCGGCCCTGGAAATGCTCAACCTGCATCTGCTCGACCGCCGCTATTTCTTCGAGATCAGCCTCCTTGTGCAACTCAACGTCATCCGCGCCCTCGTCTGCGACGTCCCGCTCCCCGCGCGCTATGCCGATGAAAAGAGCTCGCTCAACCCCATGCGAATCGCGGTCAGCTTTCCGGGCAAGCTCCTCAAGAGCCTGCTCCACCGTCTCTGGTGGCGCTACTACATCTACGACATCAACATCGGCAGCGTCTTCCTCTCCATCGGCACCGTGCTCTGCCTTCTCGGCAGCCTCTTTGGCGCCTATCGCTGGGGCACCGACCCTTTCGACCATACCGACGAATCCGCCGGCACCGTCGCCCTCGCCATGCTCCCCATCATCCTGGGCTTCCAGATGGTCCTGCAGTTCCTCGTCTTCGACACCCACGACCAGCCCGCTGAAGCCTTGAGCAACCAGTTCGACGAAAAATCCACCGGCCTCCTCCGCAAAGAACAGGGGAGCGCCACCGTCCTCCCCGAAGCCACTCCCCGAGCCACCAGCGCGAGAAATCAATAATCTACGCTCTCCGCGCTGCCCCCATTCGCGTAACCCCTGCATCGTCTCCGCGCTCTTGGAGTGCGGCGGCCCGCCGCGGCTTTTCTCCTGGCGAGACAGGTCTCGCCACCCCCGCGCCGCCGGCCCATCTTTGCGGGGTGGTGATCTTCGCCGCCGCTTCAAAAGCACCCCTCTAATTTCCCCTTCCTCGCTCCCAGTCTCCTGACTGGGAGCGCCCCTGTCAGCGCGACTCCCGTCGCC
>Ga0157374_10000055_pt1 | contig 120079 bp, 108 predicted proteins | sample M25metaG_FD_115308 | JGI IMG/M metagenome (GOLD analysis project Ga0157374, IMG submission 115308) | Miscanthus rhizosphere microbial communities from Kellogg Biological Station, Michigan, USA - M2-5 metaG | ecosystem: Host-associated > Plants > Roots > Rhizosphere > Soil | place: USA...
CGGCATAGCGGATGGCGATATCGTGCGGGTATACAACGACCGTGGCTCGATGAAGGCCCGGGCGCGGGTGACCGACCGCGCACGCACGGGAGTGGTGGTGGGCCTTTCGATCTGGTGGAAAAAACTCTCGCCCGACGGCTGCAATGCCAACCAGGTGACGAGTCAGGCGCTGACCGATCTCGGGGGATCGGCGACTTTTTACGACTGCCTGGTCGAGGTGGAAGGCGTCCGAGTCTGACGCCCAGATCCCCACTTCGAGTTGGAAGTCGATGTCTAATCCGGTTGTTTCGCGGGGGGCGACCGGCTAGGATGCGCTTTTTCGCACGATCATTCGAAAAACAGGGAGACGCCGCATGGAAAAGATCTGGTTGAAGTCGTATCCGCCCGGCGTCCCCGCCGAAATCGATGCGACAAGCTACGATTCGGTGAGCCAGATGCTCGAAGAAAGCTTTCGCGAGCACAGCGGCAAACGCGCTTTTGTGTGCATGGGCAAGTCGTTGACCTACGGCGAGCTCGATGCGATGTCGCGCAGACTCGGCGCATGGTTTCAATCGAAAGGGCTGGCCAGCGGTGCGCGCATCGCGATCATGATGCCGAATGTCCTTCAATATCCCGTCGTCATCGCTGCCATTTTGCGGGCCGGCTATGTCGTCGTGAACGTCAACCCGCTCTACACCCCCCGCGAACTCGAGCACCAGCTCAAGGACAGCGGCGCGGAAGCCATCGTCCTGCTCGAAAACTTCGCCGCAACGCTGCAAGCGGTGGTGAGCCGTACTGCGGTCAAACATGTGGTCGTCGCGTCGATGGGCGATCTCATGGGTGTGAAGGGGGTAATCGTCAATTTCGTCGTGCGACGGGTGAAGAAGATGGTGCCTGCGTGGAATCTGCCCGGGCACGTCAAATTCAACGAGGCGTTGGCCACGGGGGCGCGACAGCCATTCGCGCCTGCCCGGCTAAGCCGCTCGGATATCGCGTTCCTGCAATATACGGGCGGTACGACCGGGGTCGCCAAGGGCGCGACGCTGACGCACGGCAATATCGTGGCGAACGTGTTGCAATCGGCCGCCTGGCATGAACCCGCCCATGCACTGCATGCGGACGTCGAGCAGATCATCAACGTTTTCGCGTTGCCGCTCTACCATATTTATGCGCTGACCGTCTGCTTCTTGCTGACGGTGCGAAGCGGAGGCCTCGGCATTCTGATCCCGAATCCGCGCGATATCGGCGGCATGATCAAGCAATTGCAAGGCTACCCGATCAATACCTTCCCGGCCGTCAACACGCTCTACAACGCAATGCTCAATCATCCCGATTTCGGCAAGCTCGATTTCTCGAAGCTGCTCGTCGCCAATGCGGGAGGGATGGCCGTTCAGGACGCGGTCGCGCGGCGTTGGTTCGAGCGTACCCACGTGCCGATTATCGAAGGCTACGGTCTGTCGGAAACTTCGCCTTCGGCAGTGTGCAATCCGGTTACCGCCACGGAGTACAGCGGCACGATCGGTCTGCCGCTGCCGTCCACCGAGGTGTCGATTCGCGATGACAACGACAACCCCGTGTCCGTCGGACAGCCCGGCGAGATTTGCATTCGAGGTCCGCAGGTGATGGCGGGCTATTGGAATCGGCCGGACGAGACGGCCAAGGTCATGACGGCCGACGGGTTTTTCAAGTCGGGCGATATCGGCGTCATGGATGAGCGAGGCTATTTCAAAATCATCGACCGCAAGAAGGACATGATTCTTGTTTCCGGCTTCAACGTCTATCCGAACGAGATCGAAGACGTGGTGGCGCAGCATCCGGGTGTTTTCGAAGTCGCAGCCGTCGGCGTGCCGGACGAGCATTCGGGCGAGGCCGTCAAGCTCGTTATCGTCAAGAAGGACCCCGCGCTCACGGAAGCCGATATCCTGGCTTTCTGCAAGACGCAATTGACCGGATACAAGCGGCCGAAGATCGTCGAGTTCCGCAGCGAACTGCCGAAAACCAACGTCGGTAAAATCTTGCGCCGCGAACTGAGGGGCGATATTGCGCTCACATCGACGGCCACGCCTTGTGCCCCCGTTGCGGCCGAACGTCACGGGTGAGGACTTGCGCCTCGCGTAGCACACCTTTGCGAACATCGTCTAAAATGCCCGGTTAGCCCCTCTTTTGCACGGATCTTTGCGAAAGCTGGGGCACAATGAAGTCGCCACGCGCGTCTTGCGCCGGCGGCTACGCAAGGGAGAATCGGATGATATTGGACGAATGGGTCACGGAATTCGACCGTGGGCTGCGTTCGATCGCGGGAGTCAGCCGGATGAGCCGGCCTGTGCCGACGGCCCCAGCCGGCGCGGAAATGACGCTTGCCGAGCGCGCGCACGCGGCCGGCCTCATGCGCGTCAACCATGTGGGCGAAATCTGCGCCCAGGCGCTTTACCAGGCTCAAAAACTGGCCACGCGCTCGCCTGCGCTAAAAGACGCGTTCGAGCAGGCGGCCCGCGAAGAGGAAGATCATCTCGCCTGGACCTCGCATCGCCTCAAGGAACTCGACTCACGTCCAAGCCTGCTCAATCCGCTTTGGTATGCCGGTTCGCTCGCGATCGGATTGGCGGCGGGTGCGCTCGGGGATAAAGTGAGCCTCGGATTCATGGCGGAGACGGAACGGCAGGTCGAACACCATCTCGATGGGCACCTGCAATCGTTGCCCGAAGCCGATCTCCCCTCCCGCGCCATAGTCGACCAGATGCGTGCCGACGAAATGAAGCACGCCAAAGCCGCTACCGATGCTGGCGGCGTCGAACTGCCTTTCCCGGTTCGGGCACTGATGCGCGCCGCATCCAAAGTCATGACGAGCACCGCTTACTACATTTGAAGCATCTGAAAAGCTAGCGATCCCGATGGGGCGGCGCGAGGTCCGCCGCCCGCGTCGAGTAAGCACTGCCTCTCCAATTTCCGCGCCGTTCTCCCCGTCTTCCGCCACCTCCCAGCGCTTTTCGGCCCGACGCTTATTGCGAGCTTCTCAGGTATCACCTTCACAAGATGCAGTAGTTCTTTCATTTTTAACGCTTTTCCATTTTAAGCGCCACGTGAACGGTGACACGTAAGTCCTTGTTCTTACAAACAAAATTAGTGGAAAAAACGGGCTTCTCCCTTGACCGCCCCATGCCCTTACTCTAAAGTGGGAGACAGTGTGAGAAAGTGTATTTTTGTGGATTGATCCGACCTTTTTCGATCGGATTTCGAGTGTGACGGACGGGGCGTGCGCCCCGAGGGGAAGAGGACGTGTTCCAAGGGGCGTCGGCGCTGACGCTCGATGCGAAGGGCCGGATGTCGGTGCCCTCTCGTTATCGCGAAGCGCTGCAAGGCGAGGCACAAGGACGGGTGACGCTCACAAAGCACCCGGACGGGTGCCTTTTGCTTTTTCCGCGCCCCGAGTGGGAAGTGTTTCGCGCCAAGATCGCCGCGTTGCCGATGGACGCGCACTGGTGGCGGCGAATCTTTCTCGGCAACGCCTCGGATGTCGATCTCGATAGCGCGGGACGCATTCTGGTTTCGCCGGAATTGCGCATGGCGGCAGCGCTGGAGAAGGAAGTCATGTTGTTGGGCATGGGAAGCCATTTCGAACTCTGGGACGCCCAGACATACGCGGCCAAGGAGCAGGCGGCGATGGCTCAGGGCATGCCCGAAGCGTTGAAGAATTTCACTTTCTGATCGCTGTTGTGAGTGCCCCGGGACGTGCCGCTTCGCGTCAAGGGGCGCAATCCCCCAAGGGAATTCCCGCGGGGCGGATGCATGGGACGGCCCGGCGTTTTCTTGGGAACTTGGACGCTGCGATGGGAAATACGCTGCAGCATCAGACGGTGTTGCTGGATGAAGCGGTAAATGCGCTCGTGACGCGAGTGGACGGCGTCTATGTGGACGGTACGTTCGGGCGTGGCGGGCATAGCCGGGCGGTGCTGGCAAAGCTGGGCGAGGCGGGGCGCTTGATTGCGTTCGACAAGGACCCGCAAGCGATCGAAACGGCGCGTGCGATCGACGACAAGCGGTTCGAAATCGTGCACGACAGTTTTGTCGGCCTTCGCGAGGCGATGGCCGCGCGCGGTATCGCGCGGCTTTCCGGAGTATTGCTGGATTTGGGTGTGTCGTCGCCACAGCTCGACGATCCCGAACGAGGTTTCAGCTTCCGCGCCGACGGTCCGCTCGACATGCGAATGGACCCGACGCAAGGAGAATCCGCGGCCGAGTGGCTGGCCCGGGCAACGCAGCAGGAACTGACGGAGGTCATTCGAGATTATGGGGAAGAACGGTTTGCTGTTCAGATTGCAAAGGCGATTGTTGCTCGCCGGGCAGAGTCCAGTCGTCTCGGGCCTCTCGACAGCACGGGCGAGCTTGCCGAAATCGTGGCTCACGCCGTCAAGACACGTGAGAAGGGTAAGGACCCGGCAACCCGCACCTTTCAAGCTATACGGATTCACGTCAATCAAGAGCTTGCGGAGTTGCAAGTCGTTTTAGAGGCTGCATTGTCGTTGTTGGAGCAAGGGGGGCGGCTGGTGGTCATCAGCTTTCATTCGCTCGAAGACAGAATCGTGAAGCGATTCATGCAGGCGCACGCGAGTGCGCCTGCTGTCGATCGTCGCTTGCCGATTCGCGCCGTCGATTTGCCGAGCCCTCCGCTCAAGATAGTCGGTCGGGTGTTTGCCACCCCTGAAGAGGTGCAGGCGAATGCCCGCGCCCGCTCGGCGGTGATGCGCGTCGCGGAGCGCGTCGCGCCATGAGCCGCCTCAATATCTTCCTGCTCATCATTGTTCTCGGTTGCGCGTTGTCGGTCGTCAATGCGACGAACCAGCAGCGGCGGCTGTTCGTGCAACTCGAGCGTGCGCAGGCCGAGGAGCGTCAGCTGCAGCAGGACTACGCGCAGCTGCAATACGAGCAAAGCGCGCTCTCGAAGACCTCGCGCATCGAGCAAGTCGCCACCGATTCGCTCAAGATGCGCTCCATCGTGAGCGGCGGTACCCAATACCTGACGTTGGCCCCCGGTGCGTCCGAGGCGAAGGAAGTCGCCATTCCGAGCGTTGCGGCCAGTGCCAGCGTGGCGTCCGCGCGTGCGCCGAAAGCACGTGTTGCGGCCAACCGCGGAGGCGCGCGATGAAGCAAGGCAGCCGTCGCAAGGGTGTAACGTTTTCCGCGAGTCCGGTACTGTCGGTACGCTTGCCGATGTGGCGTTCGAAGCTGGTCGTATTTCTGCTGTTCGTCGCTTTCTTGGCGCTCGTCGCGCGTGCGTTCTGGATCCAGGGGCCCGGCAACGCGTTCTATCAGAAGCAGGGTGAAAGCCGCTACCAGCGCACGATCGAGTTGGCCGCCACGCGCGGGAAGATTCTCGATCGCAATGGCCTCGTGCTCGCCACGAGCTTGCCTGTGCGCGCTATCTGGGCGATTCCGGAGTCGGTGCCCGAAGACATCGACAACGAGAAGCTCGCGGCGCTGAGCTCGCTGCTCGGTCTCACGCGCAAGGAACTGCGCACGAAACTTTCGGGCGACAAGACTTTCGTGTACGTGAAGCGCCAGGTACCTGTAGAAACTGCGGACAAGGTGATGGCGCTCGGCATTCCCGGCATCTATCAGCGCGAGGAATACAAGCGCTTTTATCCCGAAGGCGAAATTACCGCCCACCTGGTTGGCTTCACCAACGTCGAAGACGAGGGCCAGGAAGGCATCGAACTCGGCGATCAGAAGCTCCTCGCGGGCGTGACGGGCATGCGCCACGTCATCAAGGACCGCATGGGCCGCATCATCGAGGATGTCGATCAGCAAGTGCCGCCGCACAACGGCAAGGACGTCGATCTTTCGATCGACAGCAAGATCCAGTACATCGCCTATGCGGACCTGAAGGCCGCCGTCGAAAAATCGAAAGCGAAGGCGGGCGCGGCCATGGTCATCGATGTGCGCACCGGCGAAGTGCTGGCGCTCGTCAACTATCCGACCTACAACCCGAACGACCGGTCGCACCTGACCGGCGAGCAATTGCGCAACCGGATTCTCACCGACGTTTTCGAGCCGGGCTCGATCATGAAGCCGTTCACGGTTTCGCTTGCGCTCGACTTGCATCGCGTCACGCCCAACACGCTCGTCGATACGGGCAACGGCCATTTCGTGCTGGATGGCGCGCAGATTACGGACGACAGTGGCTTCGGCGTGCTGACGGTCGGCGGCGTGATTCAGAAATCGAGCAACATCGGTGCGACGAAGATCGCCATGACGCTCAAGCCCGAAGAGATGTGGAATATGTATACGGGCATCGGGCTCGGTCAGGCGCCCAAGGTTGGATTTCCGGGCGCCGCCGCGGGCCGCTTGCGGCCGTGGAAGAGCTGGCGGCGCATCGAGCAGGCCACGATGTCATATGGCTACGGCCTTTCCGCGTCGCTCTTTCAGCTCGCGCGCGCCTATACGGCCATCGCGCACGATGGCCAGCTGATGCCGGTGTCGATCTTCAAGACGAATCCCGATCAACCCGTCGCCGGCACGCAGATTTTCTCGCCGACCACGGCCCGCGAAGTGCGCACGATGCTCGAGAGCGTCGTCTCGACGCAAGGGACGTCGCCCGAGGCAGCGGTGCCGGGCTATCGTGTGGGCGGCAAGAGCGGCACGGCCTACAAGCACGGCGCGCATGGCTACGATCATTCGAAGTACCGCGCGTCGTTCGTGGGTATGGCGCCGATGCCCAACCCGCGTATCGTCGTCGCCGTATCGATCGACGAGCCGACCGCGGGCAGTCACTTCGGCGGCTATGTCTCCGGGCCGGTCTTCGCCTCCATCGTCGGCGATACGCTGCGCACGCTCAACGTGCCGCCGGACATGCCGGTGAAGCAGCTCGTCGTCTCCGACGATGTAACGAAGTCGCCGGCCGCCGCGCAGGAGCGCACGGTCGCCGTCTCCAACGATCCTCGCAGCCGTCCGGGAGTGGTGCGATGAGCGCCGCCGTCAACCGTCACATCGCCGATGCGATCGGATGGCTGCGTTTGCAGGCGGGCTCGGGCGCGCATCTGCACGCTGACACCCGCACCGTTGCGCCGGGGGACGTGTTTTTGGCCTATGCCGTCGACGGCGCGGACAGCCGGCCGCATATCGCGGCCGCTTTCGAACGCGGCGCTGCTGCCGTGCTCTATCAGCCGGAGGGATTCTCGGGCGAGGTCGACGCGGCCCGCGCGCTCGCGGTACCCGCATTGAACGAACTGGCGGGCGAAATCGCGAGCGGCTGGTATGGCGAGCCGAGCGAGTCCATGCGCGTGATCGGCGTGACGGGCACGAACGGCAAGACCTCCTGTACGCAATGGATCGCGGCGGCGCTGAGCGCGCTCGAGGGCCCCTGCGCGGTCATCGGCACGCTCGGTACGGGCATGCCGGGACGGCTCGCGCAAACCGGCTTCACCACACCCGATGCGCCGCAATTGCAGCGCAGTCTTGCAGCGCTGGCCGCGGCGGGCGCCAAGAGCGTCGCCATGGAGGTGTCCTCGCATGCGCTGCATCAGGGGCGAGTGAACGGAACCGCCTTCGACATTGCCGTCTTCACGAATCTCACACAGGATCATCTCGACTATCACAGGACCTTCGAAGCCTACGAGGCGGCGAAGGCCCGGCTGTTCGACTGGCCCACGCTTCAAGCGGCTATCGTCAATCGCGACGATGCGGCCGGTCAGCGTTTCATCGCGCGCACGATGGGTCGTGTGCGCACGATCTCGTACGGTATCGGCGCCGCGCCGCCGGCCGGGCACGCCGATGCGTCGATTTGCGCGACCAATGTGCGCGCTACTGCCACCGGCACGGCCTTTCATCTGTCGTCCGATTGGGGCACGAGCGAGGTCGAAGTCGGCACGCTGGGTTTGTTCAACGTCAGCAATCTGCTCGCCGTGCTCGGGGCGTTGCTTGCCAGCGGCGTGCCGCTCGCCGCCGCGCTCACGCAGCTTGCCAAGCTCGAACCCGTCAATGGCCGCATGCAGCGGCTCGGCGGGCGGATCGCGAACGACGAGCCGCTCGTCGTCGTCGACTATGCGCATACACCTGACGCACTCGAAAAGACGCTCGACGCGCTGCGCCCGATCGCACAAGCACGCGGCGGCAAGCTCGTTTGCATGTTCGGCTGCGGTGGGGACCGCGACGCGACCAAGCGCCCGCTCATGGGCGCGATCGCGGAGCGACTCGCGGATGCGGTTGTCGTGACGAGCGATAACCCGCGCAGCGAGACGCCCCAGTCGATCATCGAGCAGATTCTCGCCGGCATGACCGAACCGGGCCGCGCTCGCGCCATCGAGGATCGCGCGAGCGCGATTCTGCAGGCGGTGCGAGGAGCCGCCCGCGAGGACGTCGTCGTGCTGGCCGGCAAGGGGCACGAAGCCACACAGGAAATCATGGGTAAGAAGCGGGTCTTTTCAGACCAGGATCACGCGCGCCTTGCATTGGCATCGCGCGCCACACAGGCACGCGGGGGCGGCGAATGACGATGCTTTCGCTCGCTCGAGCCGCTTCACTGATCCCGGGCGCGACCGTGTCCGGCGACGGCGCCGTTGCGTTCGACCGTATCAGCACGGACAGCCGGACGACGGGCCCCGGAGACCTCTTCGTCGCGCTGAAAGGCGAGCGGTTCGACGCGCACGATTTCCTGGCCGATGTGGCGCGCCGTGGGGTGAGCGCCGTACTGGTTGCGCGGCTGCCGGAGGGGCTCGGCGTGCCGGCGATCGTCGTGGCCGGCGACGGCGATACACGCGTTGCGCTCGGTGCACTCGCGCGCGGCTGGCGCCGGCAGTTCGCGATCCCGCTCGTCGCAGTGACCGGCAGCAACGGAAAGACGACGGTCAAGGAGATGATCGCCTCGATCTTTGCCGCTGCATGCGGCGAAGACGGGCGGCTCGCGACGGCCGGCAATTTCAACAATGACGTCGGCCTGCCGTTGACGCTGTTGCGCCTGAGCGCGGCGCACAAGCTTGCTGTCGTGGAGCTGGGCATGAACCATCCGGGCGAAACGTCCGCGCTCGCCAAGATTGCCGAGCCGACCATCGCGCTCGTCAACAACGCGCAACGCGAGCACCAGGAATTCATGGCGACGGTCGAGGCGGTCGCGCTCGAGCACGCCAGCGCGATTCACGCGCTCGGTCCCGACGGCGTCGCAGTGTTTCCCGCGGACGACGCCTATGCCGGTATCTGGCGTGTCGCGGCCACCGGGAATCGCGTGATCGACTTCGCGCTTCATGATCGCGGCGCGGTAACGGGGGCGGCTACCGGTGCGACGGCGGCGCCCTCCGTGGCTGTGACAGGCGAATTCATCGGCAATCGCCTGAAAGTGGACTCGCCCGCCGGCGCATTCGAAGCCACATTGCAAGTGCTCGGCGCGCACAACGCCCGCAATGCGCTTGCCGCGACGGCCGCGGCGCTTGCCGCGAATGTTCCGCTCGATGCGATCCGCCGCGGGCTCGAAGCGTTTTCGCCGGTCAAAGGGCGTTTGCAGGTCAAGCGTGCCGCGGCGGGCGCGCTGGCCGGCGCGACGGTCGTCGACGATACCTACAACGCCAACCCCGATTCGATGCGCGCCGCGATCGACGTGCTTGCCTCCATGCCGGCGCCGCGTGTGCTCGTGATGGGTGACATGGGCGAAGTGGGCGATCACGGCCCCGAGTTTCACCGCGAGGTCGGGGCGTACGCGCGCGAGCGCGGCATCGATGCGCTGTATGCACTCGGCGATGCGGCCCGTGCGAGCTGTGCGGCGTTTGCTGCCGCCAACGAGCCGGACGCTGCGGCGCGCGAGCGCCTGGCGCACCACTTCGACGATGTGGATACGCTCCTCGCCCATTTGCTGCAAGCCGGATTCGGCGCCGGCACCACGCTGCTCGTGAAGGGCTCGCGTTTCATGCGTATGGAGCGCGTCGTCGACGCGCTGACGCAATTGCAACCCTGCGCACCGGGCGCCACGCCCGGCGCGCACTGAAAAAGAAGGACAAGCATGCTGCTGGCGCTGGCGCAATGGCTGCAGAACGATGCAAGCTTTTTGCGTGTAATCGGCTATCTGACGTTTCGCGCGGTGATGGCTTCCATCACCGCGCTCGTGATCGGCCTCGTCTGCGGACCGTGGGTCATCCGCAAGCTGACCTCGATGAAAGTGGGGCAGGCCGTGCGCACGGACGGCCCGCAAACGCACTTGGTGAAATCGGGCACGCCGACGATGGGCGGCGTGCTCATTTTGCTCGGCATCGCCGTTTCGACGCTGCTGTGGGCCGATCTCACCAATCGCTTCATCTGGATCGTGATACTCGTCACGTTCGGGTTTGGCGTGATTGGCTGGGTCGACGACTATCGCAAGGTCGTCTACAAGGACCCGCGCGGCATGTCCTCGCGCGAGAAGTATTTCTGGCAATCGGTCATTGGGTTGTTCGCCGCGGTTTATCTGGCGTTCAGCGTGTCCGAGGCAAATAACGTGCGCGTTTTCGACCTGTTCATGGCCTGGGTGCGCAGCGGCCTGTCGATGGGATTGCCGGCGCGCGCGGACCTGATGCTGCCGTTCTTGAAGTCGATCACCTATCCGCTCGGCGTATGGGGTTTCATCGCGCTCACCTACTTCGTGATCGTCGGCGCGAGTAACGCCGTCAATCTGACGGACGGCCTCGATGGTCTCGTCATCATGCCCGTCGTCCTCGTGGGTGGCTCGCTCGGCGTTTTCGCCTACGTGATGGGCAGCTCGATCTATTCCAAATATCTGCTGTTTCCGCATATTCCCGGCGCCGGCGAGCTGCTGATCTTTTGTTCGGCGATGGGCGGCGCCGGACTCGCGTTTCTCTGGTACAACACGCACCCCGCACAGGTGTTCATGGGCGACGTCGGCGCGCTGGCGCTGGGCGGCGCGCTCGGCACGATCGCGGTCATCGTGCGCCAGGAGATCGTCCTGTTCATCATGGGCGGCATTTTTGTGGCGGAAACCCTTTCGGTGATGCTCCAGGTGGTCTGGTTCAAATACACGAAGCGCCGGTTCGGCGAGGGGCGGCGCATTTTCAAGATGGCGCCGCTGCACCACCACTTCGAGCTGTCCGGATGGAAGGAGACGCAAGTCGTCGTGCGCTTTTGGATCGTGACGTTGATGTTGTGTCTGTTCGGTCTGTCCACATTGAAACTGCGGTAACGGAAAGGAAAAGCAAGCGATGTTTGGCGAGATGTTTCGAGATCGGCATCCGATGGTGCTCGTGCTGGGGCTCGGCGCTTCGGGCCTCGCGATGGCGCGCTGGTGCGCGCGCCATGGGTGCCGGCTGCGCATTGCCGATTCGCGCGAGGCACCGCCGAGTCTGCCGCTGCTCGAGGCCGAGCGCATCGATGCCGAGTTCGTCGGCGGCGCGTTTTCGCCTGCACTGCTCGAGGGTGGAATCGAGCTCGTCGTCGTGAGTCCGGGGCTTTCGCCGCTTTCGCCGGAACTCGCCCCGCTGTTCGCCAGCGCGCACGAGCGCGGCGTGCCGGTCTGGGGCGAACTCGAATTGTTCGCGCGGGCGCTCGCGCATCTCGGCGAGAGCGGTTATGCGCCGAAGGTCATCGCCGTGACGGGCACCAATGGCAAGACCACGACCACGAGCCTCACGGGCCTGCTCTGCGAGCGTGCGGGCAAGGCGGTCGCGGTGGCCGGCAATATCGGTCCGACGATGCTCGATACGTTGTCCGACGCGATCGACCGCACCGCGCTGCCCGAGGTGTGGGTGCTCGAGCTGTCGAGCTTTCAGCTCGAGACGGCACACACGTTCGATCCCGATGCCGCTGCGGTGCTCAACATTACTCAGGATCATCTCGACTGGCACGGCAGCTTCGAAGCCTATGCGGCGGCCAAAGGCCGGGTATTCGGCCCGCATACGGTGCGCGTGCTCAATCGCGACGACGCCGGAACGATGGCGTTCGCCTCCGCCGATAAGGCGCCCGATGCGCCGCACGGTGTGCAGGTTGTCACGTTCGGGCTCAACGAGCCGCTGCGCGCGGGAGACTATGGGCTCTTGCGAGAGGCGGATATCAATTGGCTCGTTCAGGCTGAAGAGCGCGACCCGGCGGATGAAACATCGTCATCGCGCCGCCGTCGGCAGGAAGCGGCGGCTCCGGTCGAACTGACGATGAAGCGATTGATGCCGGCCGACGCCTTGCGCATTCGCGGACTGCACAATGCGGCGAATGCGCTGGCCGCGTTGGCACTGGCTCGTGCGATCGGTCTCGCTGCCGCGCCGCTGCTGCATGGACTGCGTGAATATCGCGGCGAGCCGCATCGCGTCGAACTCATCGCGTCGATCGACGGTGTCGACTATGTCGACGACAGCAAGGGCACCAACGTGGGCGCAACCGTCGCCGCGCTCGATGGTCTTGCGCAGCGCGCCGTATTGATCCTCGGCGGCGACGGCAAAGGGCAGGACTTCGCGCCGCTTGCGCGCCCCGTCGCGCGGTGGTGCCGGGCGGTCATGCTGATCGGGCGCGATGCGCCGGCGATCCGTGCCGCGCTGGCCGACACGGGCGTCGTGCTCACAGAGCATCCGACGCTCGAAGCGGCGACGCTCGAGGCCAGTGCGATCGCGCAACCGGGTGATGCGGTGCTGCTTTCGCCGGCCTGCGCGAGTTTCGACATGTTCAAGGACTATTCGCATCGCGCGGATGTATTCCGCGGCGCGGTGCAAGACATTGCGGCGCAACGGGGGACGATGCTATGAGCTGGTCCGACCGCATCACCCAACGGTTTTTCACGGAACGCGGCGCGGGTTCCGGCACGCGCAAGGAAACGGCGGCCCGCACGGCTGCGGGCGGGCTTGCGAGCGCGGTCAGCGGAATCCGTCCGCTGCGCTCGCGCATGCTCGATTACGACCACTCGCTGTTGTGGGCCGCGATTGCACTGATCGGCCTGGGCGTCGTCATGGTTTATTCGGCGTCGATCGCCATGCCCGATTCGCCGAAATACGCCGCTTATCGCGACTACGCGTTCCTCGTGCGGCACATTGCCTCGCTCGTCGTCGCGACGATCGCCGCGGCGGTCGTATTCCGCATTCCGATCTCCGTGTGGGACAAGTACGCGCCGAAGTTCTTCCTTATCACGCTCGTGGTGCTCGTGATCGTGCTCGTACCGCATATCGGCAAGGGCGTGAACGGCGCGCGCCGTTGGCTCCCGCTCGGCATCATGAACATGCAGCCGTCCGAGATCATGAAGCTGGCCGTCACGATCTACGCGGCGAATTACACCGTGCGCAAGCAGGAATACATGCAGAGCTTTGCCAAAGGCTTTTTGCCGATGGCGCTGGCCGTCGGCTTCGTGGGCGCACTGCTGCTGCTCGAGCCGGACATGGGTGCGTTCATGGTCATCGCAGCCATTGCGATGGGTGTGCTCTTCCTCGGTGGCGTGAACGGCAAGCTCTTCGGCGGGCTCGTGGCCACGGCGGTCGCGACGTTCGGATTGCTCGTCTGGGCGTCGCCGTGGCGGCGCGAGCGGATCTTCGCCTATCTCGACCCGTGGGACGATCGCTACGCGCAGGGCAAGGCCTATCAGCTGACACACTCGCTGATCGCATTCGGGCGCGGGGAATGGTTTGGCGTGGGACTGGGCGGCAGCGTCGAGAAGCTCAACTATCTGCCGGAAGCGCATACCGACTTCATTCTCGCCGTGATCGGCGAGGAACTCGGCTTTGTCGGCGTGCTCATCGTCATTCTGCTGTTTTACTGGATCGTGCGGCGCTCGTTCGAGATCGGTCGGCAGGCGCTCGCGCTCGATCGAACCTTTGCGGGACTCGTCGCGAAAGGCGTCGGACTGTGGTTCGGCGTGCAAACGTTCATCAATATCGGCGTCAACCTCGGCATCTTGCCGACGAAGGGGCTGACGCTGCCGCTCGTCAGCTATGGCGGCTCCGGCATCGTGCTCAACTGTGTCGCGCTCGCGGTGCTGATGCGTGTGGACTACGAGAATCGTGTGCTCATGCGCGGAGGGAAAGTATGAGCACGACTCCCCAACGTACGTTGATGGTGATGGCCGGCGGTACCGGGGGACACGTGTTCCCCGGCCTCGCCGTCGCGCATCGGATGCGTGCGTGGGGGTGGCGTGTCGTCTGGCTCGGCAACCCGGTGGGGATGGAAGCCTCGCTCGTGCCGAAGCACGGCATTCCGATGGAGTACGTGCGCTTTGGCGGATTGCGCGGCAAGGGGCTCAAGACGAAGCTTTCGCTGCCCTTGAATCTGTTGCGGGCCTGCCTCGAAAGCCGTCGTGCCTTGAACCGCGTGCGTCCCGATGTCGTGCTCGGCATGGGCGGCTACATCACATTTCCAGCCGGTGTCATGACGGCGCTGGCGCGGCGGCCGCTCGTGCTGCACGAGCAGAACTCGGTGGCGGGGCTGGCGAACCGGGTGCTGGCCAAGCTTGCGCGGCGCGTGCTCGTGGCGTTTCCCGATGCGCTGCCCGGCGCCGAGTGGACCGGCAATCCATTGCGCGACTCCGTCACGCAGGCCGACGAGCCAAAGCTGCGGTATGCGCGCCGCAGCGGGCCGCTCAAGCTGCTCGTCGTGGGCGGCAGCCTCGGCGCCGCCGCGCTCAACGAAGTGGTGCCGCGCGCGCTCGCGTTGCTCGCCCCCGAGGCGCGTCCGCACGTCGTGCACCAGGCGGGCGCGAAACATATCGAGGCGTTGCAGGCGAACTATGCCGCGGCGGGATTGACGGAAGAAGGAACGCTCGCGCTCGTGCCGTTCATCGACGATATGGCGACGGCGTACGCCGACGCCGACGTCGTGATTTGCCGCTCGGGTGCGATGACTGTCGCGGAAATCGCGGCGATCGGCGTGGCGGCCCTGTTCGTGCCGTTCCCCCATGCCGTGGACGATCACCAGACCACGAACGCCGAATTTCTATCGAAGCACGACGCGGCCGTGCTGGTGCAGCAACGCGATTTGTCGCCGCAGGCGTTGGCCGATTGGCTTGGTACGCTTACGCGGGAAACGCTCGCCGAAATGGCCGAGCGGGCGCGCTCGCTGGCCAAGCCCGACGCCACCGATCGTGTCGCGCAAGTCTGCGCGGCCGTGGCGCTCGCGCGTCAGGAAGGAAAGCAATGAAACACATCGTCAAACATATTCATTTTGTCGGCGTCGGTGGCGCCGGCATGAGCGGTATCGCGGAGGTACTCGCCAATCTCGGCTATCAGGTGAGCGGCTCGGACCTCGCGAAGAGCGCGACGACCGAGCGTCTCGCTTCGCTCGGTGCGCGTATTTCGATCGGGCATGACGCCTCGAACATCGATGGCGCGGACGCCGTCGTCGTGTCGACGGCCGTGCGCAGCGACAACCCCGAAGTGCTTGCCGCTCGGCGGCTGCGTGTGCCGATCGTGCCGCGCGCGGTCATGCTGGCCGAGTTGATGCGCTTGAAGCAGGGCATTGCGATCGCCGGCACGCACGGCAAGACGACGACCACGAGCCTCGTGGCCAGTGTGCTCGCGGCAGGTGGGCTCGATCCGACGTTCGTCATCGGAGGGCGCCTCACGAGCGCCGGGGCCAATGCGCGGCTCGGCACGGGTGACTTCATCGTGGCCGAGGCCGACGAGTCCGACGCATCGTTCTTGAACCTGCTGCCCGTGATCGAAGTCGTGACCAACATCGACGCCGATCACATGGACACCTACGGGCATGACTTCGCCCGGCTCAAGCAGGCGTTCATCGAATTCACGCACCGGTTGCCGTTTTATGGCATTGCGGTGCTCTGCGTCGACGATCCGAACGTGCGCGAGATCTTGCCGTTTGTCTCGAAGCCGGTCATCCGCTACGGTTTTGCGGCCGATGCGCAGGTGCGCGGCGTCAACGTCGTGCCGCGCGAAGGCAAGATGTACTTCACGGCAATGCGCGAGGATGCGCCGCCGCTCGATATCGTCCTCAACATGCCGGGCTTGCACAACGTGCAAAACGCGCTCGCGGCGATTGCGATTGCGACCGAGCTCGAGGTGCCGGACGCCGACATTCAGCGCGCGCTCGCGGAGTTCACCGGTGTAGGACGGCGTTTTCAGCGCTACGGCGACGTGGCCATCGCGGCAGGCGGGCACTTCGTGCTCATCGACGATTACGGCCACCACCCCGTCGAGATGGCCGCGACGATCGCGGCAGCGCGCGGCGCTTTTCCCGACAAGCGGCTCGTGCTCGCGTTCCAGCCGCACCGGTATACACGCACACGCGATTGTTTCGAGGATTTCGTCAACGTTCTGTCGAGCGTCGACGCCCTCGTGCTGACCGAGGTCTATGCGGCCGGAGAAGCGCCGATCGTCGCGGCGGACGGGCGCGCGCTCGCACGCGCGGTTCGCGTGGCAGGCAAGGTTGAACCGGTATTCGTCGAAATGGTCGATGACGTACCGGAGGCGCTGTCGACGCTCGTGCGCGACGGCGATGTAGTAATCACGATGGGCGCGGGATCGATCGGTACCGTGCCGGGACGAATCGCGCAAGAGGTGAATACATGACCCCCCAGCTCACTATCGTCCGCTGCTCCCGTGGGAGGCTGGCATGAGTAGCAGCAAGACTATCGATCCGAAACGTTTCGGCAAGGTTGCCGTATTGATGGGCGGCGTGTCGGCCGAGCGCGAGGTTTCGCTCAATTCAGGGCGGCTCGTGGTCGAAGGGCTGCGCAATGCGGGCGTCGATGCTCATCCGTTCGATCCGGCCGAGCGCGAGCTCTCGGAGCTGAAGGCGCAGGGCTTCGCGCGTGCGTTCATCGCGCTGCACGGCGGCTACGGCGAGAACGGCCAGCTGCAGGGCGCGCTGGACTTCTACGGCATCCGCTATACGGGCAGCGGCGTACTGGGCTCGGCGCTCGGGCTCGACAAATTCCGCACGAAGCTCGTCTGGCAGCAGACGGGCGTGCCGACACCGCCGTTCGAGACCGTACTGCGCGGCGACGATTATGCGGCTCGGGCACCCGAGATCGTCGCGAAGCTCGGGCTACCGCTCTTCGTGAAGCCGGCGAGCGAGGGATCGAGCGTCGCCGTGACGAAGGTCGCTCGCGCGGAGGCACTGTCGGCCGCGCTCGAGGAGGCGGCCAAATTCGACAAGATCGTGCTCGTCGAGAAGAGCATCGAAGGCGGGGGCGAATACACGGCCTGCATTGCGGGCGCCCTCGATTTGCCGATCATTCGCATCGTACCGGCGGGCGAGTTTTACGACTATCACGCGAAGTACATCGCGAACGACACGCAATACCTGATTCCGTGCGGGTTGCCCGCGAGCGAGGAGGCGCGGCTGAAGGCACTCTCGCGCCGCGCGTTCGACGTGCTCGGCTGCTCCGATTGGGGCCGTGCCGATTTCATGCTCGATGCGGCCGGCAACCCGTTTTTTCTCGAAGTGAATACGGCCCCGGGTATGACCGATCACTCGCTGCCGCCGAAAGCGGCGCGCGCCGTCGGCATCAGTTATCCGGAACTGGTCGTCGCCGTGCTGGCGCTGACCCTCGAGGACTGAGACAACGATCATGTGGAGCAACGTTCGCCAGCTCAATCTCGCCGCCAACGTGCTGTTCGCGCTGGTGCTCGTCGCGCTCGTCGCGGCGGGCGGGATTTGGCTCGCGCAACGCCCGTCGTTCGCGCTGGCGGCCATTCGCATCGACGGCGACACAGAGCACATCAACACGCCGATCGTGCGTGCGGGTGTCGTCGGTCATCTGCGGGGCAACTTCTTCACCGTCGATCTCGATGCGGCGCGCCAGGCGTTCGAGCAAATGCCGTGGGTACGCCGCGCGAGCGTGCGCCGGGTCTGGCCCAACGCGCTGGCCGTGACGCTCGAGGAGTACAAGCCGCTCGGGACCTGGGGCAGCGATCAGCTCGTCAGTGTGGACGGCGATCTCTTCACCGCGAACCAGGGCGAACTCGACGAGGAACTGCCCGCGTTCGACGGCCCTGCCGGTACGTCGAAAGAGGTTGTCGCCCGCTATTTCGATTTCAAGAAATGGCTCGCGCCGCTCGGCGCCGTGCCCGACGAAGTCACGCTTTCGCCGCGTTATGCATGGACAGTGAAACTGTCGAACGGTATGCAGATCGAATACGGCCGGGAGCGCAATCCGTCGACGCTCGCAGAACGCTCCAACCGGCTCAGCGCTGCATGGAAGGCTGTCACGGCGCGCTGGGGCAACGACATCGAATATGCGGACCTGCGCTATCCGAATGGCTTCGCGATCCGCGCCGCGGGGATGCGGTTTCTCGACGATGGCGGCACGAAGGGCAAGGCCAAGAAATAACACATGAAGCACGACAAGACATCACACGCACGAGCACGCTATGAGTAAAGACTATAAGGATCTGCTGGTCTCCCTCGACATCGGTACCGCGAAGGTCGTAGCGGTCGTCGCCGAGCTGAGGGGCGAAGGCCATTACGAGGTGATCGGTCTCGGGCAGAGCGAATCGAAGGGGCTCAAAAAAGGCGTGGTGGTGAACATCGAGGCCACCGTGCAATCGATTCAGCGCGCGCTCGAAGAAGCGGAACTGATGGCCGATTGCAAGATCACTAACGTGTTCACCGGCATTGCCGGGAGTCACATCCGCAGCTTCAATTCGAGCGGAATGGTGGCGATCAAGGACAAGGAGGTGACGCAGGCCGACGTGGCGCGCGTCATCGAAACGGCGAAGGCGATCAACATCCCGACGGATCAGCAGGTGCTGCACATCCTCACACAGGAATTCATCATCGACGGGCAGGAGGACGTACGCGAGCCCATCGGGATGAGCGGCATCCGTCTGGAAGTGAAGGTTCACATCGTGACCGGTGCGGTGTCGGCGGCGCAAAACATCGTGAAGTGCGTGCGGCGCTGCGGGCTCGAAGTCAACGACCTGATTCTGCAGCCGCTCGCGTCGTCGCTGGCTGTGCTGACCGAGGACGAGAAGGAACTCGGCGTGGTGCTCGTCGACATCGGCGGCGGCACGACGGACATCGCGATCTTCAGCGAAGGTGCGATTCGCCATACGGCGGTCATTCCGATTGCCGGAGATCAGGTGACGAGCGACATCGCCATGGCGCTGCGCACGCCGACGCCCGACGCCGAGGACATCAAGGTCGGCTACGGCATCGCGAAGCAGGCACTGGCCGATCCGGACGAGATGATCGAAGTGCCGGGGCTCGGCGAGCGCGGGCCGCGCACGCTGTCGCGCCAGGCACTTGCGGCCGTGATCGAGCCGCGCGTCGAGGAGCTCTTCTCGCTCGTGCATCAGGTCGTGCGCGAGTCCGGTTACGAGGAGCTGTTGAGTTCGGGCGTCGTCTTGACGGGTGGCGCATCGATGATGCCGGGCATGGTCGAGCTCGGTGAGGACATTTTTCTCAAACCGGTGCGCATCGGCGTGCCGGAGTATGCGGGCGGACTCGCCGACGTCGTGCGCAATCCACGCTATTCGACGGCGATGGGGCTGCTCGTCGAGGGCTCGTCGCAGCGGATGCGCGGACGCAAGGTCGCTGTCCAGTCGGGCTCGATGGGGCAGGTATTCACTCGCATGAAGGATTGGTTCCTGGGCAATTTTTGAAGTCTTTTTGAATTCGCGCCGGTGCCGGCGGCTTGCGCGCGACAGGGGGTTGCCCGATTCCCTGCCGAATAACGGCCGAAGAGCGGGATCTTTTTCTTGACGGAGGCAATATGGAATTCCAGATGTTGGAAACGGAAACCAGCGGCACCATCATCAAGGTGGTGGGCGTTGGCGGTGCCGGCGGCAACGCTGTGCAACACATGATCAACAAGGGTGTGCAAGGCGTCGATTTCGTCGTCATGAACACCGATGCGCAGGCCCTCTCGCGCTCGCGTTCGCCGAGCGTGATTCAGCTCGGCAGCACGGGTCTCGGTGCGGGCGCAAAGCCGGAAATGGGGCGCGCCGCGGCGGAAGAAGCCCGCGAGCGGATTGCCGACGCGCTGCGCGGCGCGCACATGGTCTTCATCACGGCCGGCATGGGCGGCGGAACGGGTACGGGTGCTGCACCGGTCGTCGCGCAAATCGCGAAAGAGATGGGCATCCTGACCGTCGGTGTCGTGAGCAAGCCGTTCGAGTTCGAAGGCGGCAAGCGCATGCGCGTGGCAGAAGCAGGTTCGCAGCAACTGGAGGATCACGTCGACTCGCTGATCGTCGTCCTGAACGACAAGCTGTTCGAGGTGATGGGCGATGACGCCGAGATGGACAAGTGCTTCCAGTGCGCGGACGACGTTCTGAACAACGCGGTGGCCGGCATTGCCGAAATCATCAACGTGGACGGTCTCGTCAACGTCGACTTCGAAGACGTGAAGACGGTCATGGGCGAGCAGGGCAAGGCGATGATGGGCACGGCGACCGTCGCCGGCGTCGATCGCGCCCGTCTCGCTGCGGAGCAGGCCGTGGCGAGTCCGCTGCTCGAAGGCGTCGATCTCTCGGGCGCGCGCGGCGTGCTCGTGAACATCACGTCGAGCCGTTCGCTGCGCCTGTCCGAAACGCGCGAGGTGATGAACACCATCAAGAGCTATGCGGCGGAAGACGCAACGGTGATTTTCGGTGCGGTCTACGACGACGCCATGGGCGATGCGCTGCGTGTGACGGTCGTCGCCACGGGCTTGGGCCGTACGGCGGCTAGCGCGGCGAAGAAGCAGCAGCCGGCGCCGATGACGCTTTTGCGCACCGGTACCGACAACCAGCCGGTCGCGGCTGCGCAAAACGGCTACGCGAGTTCGCGCACGGCGTCGGGCGACTACGGTGCGTTCGATGCACCGGCCGTGTGGCGCAATTCGCGCGAGACGGCTGCTTCGCATGTCCAGGCGCTCCAGGAAAAGGGCGTCGAGACGTACGACATTCCGGCGTTTTTGCGCAAACAGGCCGATTAAGGCGTGCGACGCCTCGCGCGTCGCACGTTTTTTCGGCGCGATGAAGCGCACGAGAAGGGCTGAGCATGTTGAACGGCAACGGCGCAAGGCGGCCGCGTCCCCTAGGGCGCGCGCTCGCAGCGGTCGTGCGCGGCGCATCGCCCAAACGTGTCGAGCGGTTATCGACGCGCACGGGGCCGGTGGCCGCGGCACGGATGGGCACCGTGCGGCGCACGCGGGTTTGCGAGTCGCTCTGCGACAGGCGTACGTGGCAACGAGCGGCCAGATGAGGGACGGCGGGCGCCTTACGCGCTGACGCATGTCTTTCGGGCGACGCCGGCGCATCGCGGGCAAGATGCGCGGTTTCGCAGGCCAACTGCGGCTGGTAACGCCTGCGCTGAACGGGCAGCGCACGTCGACGGTTGTCACCGCTGGCGTGTGGCGGTCGGTTTTTGCGCACTGCGGCAACCGCATTCGCCTTTCGGCGTAGTCAAGACGCCGGGATACGAGTGCCGGATCGGCGCCTGCTCAGGGCGCTGCGTAGCCGTGCGCCATCGGCATCGTTGCGTTGCGTCGCAGCAACAACGCAAGCGCGGCGTTTGCGATGGTGGGTAACAAGCAGTAATGGGCCGACGTCCGGGAATGCCTCCATTCCGGGCGTTGGCCCACGTTTTGCGTGCAAAGCGGTTTAAGCGGGTAACGCCGGGAAACAGACTGAAACGTTCCACGCCCTGTCAGCCTGTTCGGGATGGAGTATAATCCCTCCTATGAAATAAGAAGGCTCGATTGAATTTAGCAATCGACAAACCACTATGCTGAAGCAACGCACCATCAAATCGATCGTCAAGACCGTTGGCATCGGCCTGCATTCGGGCCGCAAGGTCGAATTGACGCTCCGCCCGGCCGCCGAAAACACCGGTATCGTGTTTTCACGCGTCGATCTTCCTACGCCTGTCGACATCCCGGCGTCCGCGATGTCCATCGGCGACACGCGTCTTGCATCGGTACTGCAAAAAGACGGTGCGCGCGTTTCGACGGTGGAGCATTTGATGTCGGCCTGTGCGGGCCTCGGTATCGATAATTTGTATGTTGATGTGACGGCAGAAGAAATCCCGATCATGGACGGCAGTGCGGCTTCATTCGTATTTCTGATGCAGTCGGCCGGCATTCTCGAGCAGAACGCGGCGAAGAAATTCATCAAGGTCACGAAGCCGGTCGAGGTGCGCGATGGCGACAAGTTCGCACGCCTCGAGCCGTATTTCGGCTTCAAGCTGCAATTCACGATCGATTTTCGGCACCCCGCGGTCGACAAGACGGGTCAGGCGCTGGAAGTCGATTTCGCGACTACTTCGTACGTGCGCGAGATCGCGCGTGCGCGTACGTTCGGCTTTGCGCATGAAGTTGAAACGATGCGCGAACTGGGCCTCGCTCGCGGCGGCAGTATGGATAACGCGATCGTGCTCGACGAATACCGCATCCTCAACAACGACGGCTTGCGCTACGACGATGAATTCGTGAAGCACAAAATGCTCGACGCCATCGGCGATCTCTATGTGGTGGGGCATTCGCTGCTCGCTTCATACACTGCGTATAAATCGGGGCACGGCCTGAACAATATGCTGCTGCGTGAATTGCTTGCTCACGAGGACGCGTACGAGATCGTCACGTTCGAAGACGCGCAACATGCGCCGCGCGGCTTCGGTTACGACGCGCAGACGGCATTTGCCTGACGAGAAGCGCCTGCCCGTCGCGGCGTAACCCGCCGGGCGGACGAAAAAAATAAGCGGCTTTCGAGCCGCTTATTTTTTTGTGTCGATGGGCGCCGGTGCTTCCGCCCCCTGCGGAGCACCGTCCGGCTGCGCTTTGCTATGGCGAGCGGCCATCCGCGCGAGTGCCGCCTGGAGCGGGGAAGGTGGCAATGTCTCGCTCAGCGCTTGCAGTGCTTGTGCCCCTTGGGGCGTCATGCGCGCCGTCTTGGGTCTCGGCGGTTCCGCTGCAGCCCGGGGTCGTACTTTCACGGCAAGTGTGCGGATATTCCATCCCCGCTGCTGCAAATCCGCGATGAGCCGTGGCTCGAGATGCCGCAGACGGGCCGCCAGCGCGCTATGCGCGGCGAACAAGGTCAGTGCGCCGTCCCTCACGAAGCCCGGCTCGATGCTCGTCGCGAGATAGGCCGGCAAAAGCTCGCTCAGCGCACGCTCGAGCGCCGCCGTTTGCTCGACGCCCGCGCGCAACGCCGCGAATGCGTCGGTGCGCCCAAGCACTTCGGCCACAGGCCGTGGGACAGGCGCGGCTCGCGGCTTGGACGAGGGTGAAAAGCGGGACGAAAAGCGGCTCATTCGTAGTCTGAGGGAACGTGTACGGCGGCACACGGGGCTGAACGCACACATTGTACCCGGGCCGCCCGCCGCGGCGGTCCGATGCGCACTTGCGCGACACGGTGGATTAAGGCTCGCGTGCTAAAATGCGCGATTCGAATTCACTCATGGAATAAGCCGCCGAGGCACTCGGATCCGGTACGCCCGCGGGCCCTCCCGCAGGCGCGGCGCGCGACGCGCGCGGTACCGGCCCAGTCGCGGCGCACACCCGACCCGATGACCACCGGTTTTCTCCAAAAGATCTTTGGCAGCCGCAACCAGCGTCTGATCAAGCAGTATCAAAAGACCGTCGCGGTGATCAATGCGCTCGAGCCGCAGATCGAGCAGTTGACCGACGACCAGCTGCGCGCCAAAACGGAGGAGTTTCGCCAGCGCGTGGCGAGCGGCGAGTCGCTCGACAAGCTGATGCCCGAGGCGTTCGCGGTGTGCCGCGAGGCGAGTCGCCGCGTGCTGAAAATGCGGCACTTCGATGTCCAGTTGATCGGCGGGATGGTGCTGCACTACGGCAAGATCGCGGAAATGCGCACGGGCGAGGGCAAGACGCTCGTCGCGACACTCGCGGCCTACCTGAACGCACTGTCGGGGCGCGGCGTGCATGTCGTCACGGTGAACGACTATCTCGCACAACGCGACGCCGAGTGGATGGGCAAGCTCTACAACTTCCTCGGCCTCACCGTCGGCGTGAATCTTTCGCAGATGGACCATGCCACGAAGCAGGCCGCTTACGCTGCCGATATCACCTACGGCACGAACAACGAATTCGGGTTCGATTATCTGCGTGACAACATGGTCTACGAGACGGACGCGCGCGTGCAGCGTTCGCTCAATTTCGCGATCGTCGACGAAGTGGACTCGATCCTGATCGACGAGGCGCGCACGCCGCTCATCATCTCGGGCCAGGCGGAAGACCATACCGATCTTTACGTTCGCATGAACGCACTGCCGCCGCTGCTCGAGCGCCAGATCGGCGAGGAGCGCGCGGACGGCACCGGTGTGGAAAAGCCGGGCGACTACACGCTCGACGAAAAAGGGCGCCAGGTTTTCCTGACCGAATCGGGGCACGAGAAGGCCGAACGCATGTTGGCCGAATGGGGCTTGATCGGCGAGGGCGAGAGCCTCTATGCACCGCAGAACATCACGTTGATGCACCACGTCTATGCCGCATTGCGCGCGCATACACTGTTTTTCCGCGATCAACACTACGTGGTGCAAAACGGCGAGGTCATCATCGTCGATGAATTCACGGGCCGCCTCATGCCCGGACGCCGCTGGTCGGACGGCCTGCATCAGGCGGTGGAAGCCAAGGAACACGTGAAGATTCAAAGCGAGAACCAGACGCTCGCTTCGATCACGTTCCAGAACTACTTCCGTATGTACGTGAAGCTGTCCGGCATGACCGGTACGGCCGATACGGAGGCGTACGAATTCAACGAGATCTACGGGCTCGAGACGGTCGTCATTCCGACGAACCGACCGCCGAAGCGAAACGACCTCCAGGACCAGATCTACAAGACGGCGCGCGAGCGCTACGACGCAGTCATTCGCGACATTCGCGAATGCTACGAGCGCGGCCAGCCGGTGCTCGTCGGCACGACATCGATCGAAAACTCGGAGTTGCTCTCGAATCTGCTGACCAAGGCCGGTTTGCCGCACGAGGTGCTCAACGCCAAGCAGCATGAGCGCGAAGCCGCCATCGTCGCCGAAGCGGGGCGCCCGAGGCGCATCACGATCGCCACGAACATGGCGGGCCGCGGAACCGATATCGTGCTGGGCGGCAATGCCGAGAAGCAGGCCTCGCTCATCGAGGCTGACGAGTTGATTCCGGCCGACGAGAAGGCGAGCCGAATCCAGGCCTTGCACGACGAATGGCAGGCGTTGCACGATCAGGTGAAGGCTGCGGGCGGTTTGCACATCATCGGCACCGAGCGTCACGAGTCGCGCCGTATCGACAACCAGCTGCGAGGCCGCGCGGGCCGCCAGGGGGACCCGGGCTCGTCGCGCTTTTATCTGTCGCTCGAAGACCCGCTGTTGCGCATTTTCGCGGGCGATCGCGTGCGCGCGATCATGGACCGGCTGCGCATGCCCGAAGGCGAGGCGATCGAAGCCGGCATCGTCACACGATCGATCGAATCGGCGCAGCGCAAGGTCGAGGCGCGCAACTTCGATATTCGCAAGCAATTGCTCGAATACGACGACGTTGCCAACGATCAACGCAAGGTGATCTATCAGCAGCGCAATGAATTGCTCGAAGCGCACGACATCACGGAGACGATCACCGCGATGCGCCATGCGGTCGTCACCGACGTCGTGCACCAGTTCATTCCCTCCGGCAGCATCGAAGAACAATGGGACGCGCCCGAACTCGAGGAAGCCTTGCGTACCGATTGGCAGCTCGATCTCGCGGTTCAGGAAATGATCAACGAGTCACAGTCGCTCGATGCCGACGACATTCTGGACGCGGTGCTGTCGGCTGCCGACGAGAGCTATGAAGCCAAGGTCGCGCTCGTCGGACGGGAATCGTTCAGCGCATTCGAGCGCTCGATCATGCTGCAAACGCTCGATCGCTCGTGGCGCGAACATCTCGCCGCGCTGGATCATCTTCGCCAAGGCATTCATCTGCGCGGCTATGCGCAGAAGAACCCGAAGCAGGAATACAAGCGCGAGGCGTTCGAGCTCTTCGAAGCGCTGCTCAACATCATCAAGACCGAAGTCACCCGCATCGTCATGAACGTGCGGATCCAGTCGCCCGAGCAACTGGAGGAAGCGGCCGAGCAGTACGAGGAGCAGGGCAGCCACGTGGAGAACGTCGAGTTCCGCCACGCGGAGTTTGCCGAGGCGGCGTCCGCGGCCCCCGCGGCGATGGCGGTCGACGCCGCGACCCAGATGGTCGATCAGGCGATGAGTCGTGGCGGCCACGGCGGTGCGGGCGCGGCGAGCGCCGAAGCGGGCATACCGAAGGTGGGGCGCAACGACCCATGCCCGTGCGGCAGCGGCAAGAAATACAAGCAGTGCCACGGCAGGCTTGCTTGAAACCGGATACGGCGCGCGCGATGCGCGCCGTTTTTACATTCCCGACAGGTTCCCAGACGATGGCAGTCAACTTTCCTTCGATCGATCCTTCGCAACTCCATCCGGTTCCGGGCGTGACGCTAGGCTGGGCCGAGGCGAACATTCGCAAGCCCAATCGCAAGGACGTCCTCGTGATGTCGGTCGACGAGGGGGCCACCGTGGCCGGCGTATTTACCTCCAATCGGTTTTGCGCCGCACCGGTTACCGTTTGCCGCGAGCACCTTGCAAGCAGCCGGGGCATCCGGGCACTCGTCGTCAATACGGGCAATGCAAACGCGGGCACCGGCGAGTCCGGCCTCGCGCATGCTCGTGAAACCTGTGCCGAGCTTGCGCGCCTCGCTGGCATTGAGGCCGAGCAGGTCTTGCCATTTTCGACGGGCGTCATTCTCGAACCGCTGCCCATCGAACGCCTCAAAGCCGGGCTGCCCGCCGCGCTCTCCAATCTTCGCGCCGCGGATTGGTACGAAGCCGCCCAGGCCATCATGACCACCGACACGCAGCCGAAGGCGGCATCGCGGCAAGTGACGATCGACGGGCACACCGTGACGCTAAGCGGTATCAGCAAGGGTGCCGGCATGATCAAGCCGAACATGGCGACGATGCTCGGCTTCCTGGCTTGTGACGCCGCCGTTGCCCAGTCCGTGCTCGACGTGCTGGTGAAGGAGGTGGCGGACCGGTCGTTCAACTGCATCACCGTCGATGGCGATACGTCGACGAACGATTCGTTCATCCTTGTCGCCACGGGCAAGTCCAGCCTGCCGCCCATCGCATCGACAGATACTCCGGCTTATGCCGCGCTGCGCCAAGCCGTTACCGACGTAGCCGAACGCCTGGCGCAGATGATCGTGCGCGACGGCGAAGGGGCGACGAAGTTCATCACGATCCGAGTGGAAGGCGGCGCGAGCGTAAGCGAGTGCCGGCAGATCGGTTATGCGATCGGCCACTCGCCGCTCGTGAAAACCGCGTTTTATGCGTCGGATCCGAACCTCGGCCGTATCCTCGCCGCGATTGGCTACGCGGGGGTCAGCGATCTCGATGTCGCGAAGATCGACCTCTATCTCGACGATGTTCATGTCGCGCAGGCGGGAGGCCGTCATCCCGAGTACCGCGAAGAGGACGGTCAGCGCGTCATGAAGCAAAGCGAGATCGTCATTCGTGTCGTGCTCGGACGCGGCAATGCCAGTGCAACCATCTGGACCTGCGATCTGTCGCACGAGTACGTGAGCATCAACGCCGATTACCGCTCGTGACATCGGGCAGCTCGCCGCCGCAGCGGCGAGCGCCCCGGAAGCCTCTTTTGCCATGGACAAACTCGACCGTTTTCTTACCCGCGCCGAAGCCGTGCTGACGCGCCTCGAGACGATGCTGCCGCCGGCGATGCCCGATGTCGACTGGTCGTCCGCCGTTGCGTTTCGTTGGCGCAAACGCCAGGGGCGCGGCTATCTGCAGCCCATCAAGGCCGTCTCCGCCATTTCGCTCGATGACTTGCAAAACATCGATCGTCAGAAAGCGCTCATCGAACAGAACACGCACCAGTTCGTGAACCAGCTTCCCGCGAACAACGTGCTGTTGACGGGCGCGCGGGGGACAGGCAAGTCCTCGCTGATCAAGGCGTGTCTGAATGCCTATGCGGATCGGGGGCTGCGCCTCATCGAAGTCGACAAGGACGACCTGCACGATCTCGGCGATATCACGGACCTGATCGCGCAGCGGCCGGAACGCTTTATCGTGTTTTGCGACGATCTCTCGTTCGAGGAAGGGGAGTCGGGCTACAAGGCACTCAAAGTTGCGCTGGACGGCTCCATCTCGGCGCAATCGGACAACGTGCTCATCTACGCGACGTCTAACCGCCGCCATTTGCTGCCCGAGTACATGAGCGACAACGAGACCTACAAGCACATGCCGGATGGCGAAATCCATCCCGGTGAGGTCGTCGAGGAAAAAATCTCGTTGTCCGAGCGGTTCGGCCTATGGGTCAGTTTTTACCCGTTCAAGCAGGACGATTACCTGACGATCGTCGGCCACTGGCTGCGCCATTTTGGCTGCAGCGAGACGGCGGTTGGCGACGCGCGCGGCGATGCGCTCGTGTGGGCGCTCGAGCGCGGCTCGCGCTCAGGGCGTGTCGCCTGGCAGTTCGCACGCGATTGGTCGGGCAAGCGGGGCGGGCAATGAACGAAGCAAGCGGATTTTCCCCCGCAACGACAGATGCCCGGCCGCGGCGGCCCGTGACGGAAGTGGCGGTGGGTGTGCTCGTGCAGCCCGACGGCCGCTATCTGCTGGCTCAGCGTCCGGCTGGTAAGCCTTACGAGGGCTATTGGGAGTTTCCGGGGGGCAAGCTGGAGGCCGGCGAGACGGTCGAAGCGGCGCTGGCGCGCGAGTTGCATGAGGAGCTTGGTATCGTCGTCACCGCATGCCATCTTTGGCATACGTTGGAACACGACTATCCGCACGCGTACGTGCGCCTTTATTTTTGCAAGGTGACGGACTGGACCGGCGAGCCGCATGGCCGCGAAGGGCAGGCGTTCAGTTGGCAGAGCCTGCCTGTGAACGTGGACCCACTGCTGCCCGCCGCCATTCCTGTGTTGGAGCTGCTGGCGGCAGACAGCGCAGCTTGAGCGCTTCGCCGGGCGCCAATCAGTTCTTAAGGTCTTCGCCGGGCGAATCGTCGGCGGACGGCGGGGGGTCACCGCCCTCGATCCGGTATTTCTCGGTCGCCCAGGCGCCAAGATCGATCTGCTTGCAGCGCTCGGAGCAGAACGGGCGGAAGCGGTTTTCGGGGACCCAGCGGACAGCCTTGCCACAGGTCGGACATTTGACGACAGCAATCATACGTTTGGAGCAATGGTCATGATGCGCGGCGGCCCTTGCGGCGCGGCGCGCGCGAGGGCTACAAGCTGCAGAGCGTCAGTTGGAACGGCACGTCGACATCGACAGCGCGGGGCCGCATATCGCCATCTTGTACCGTGAAACGCACCCACAGCATGTACTTGTTGGCGCTTGCTTCCGGTATGACGCGCAAATCCGGCGCAACGCGCACCTGCATCAATTGATAAGTGCGGCCCGACAGCATCTGCTGATAGCTGCCTTGCATCGCCATGACCTTCGAAGCCTGCCCCGATTCGCGGGCGAGCCGCAATACAATTGCGGCCGCGTCGCGCAGCGGCAATAACGGCATGATCCATTTGGCGATGTCCTGACGGCGCTGATCAGGATGTGTCTGTTGCCATGCGAAATACGACGGCAGATCGAACTTGCAAGTTCCGCCGGGAATGATCGCCCGGCTGCGAATGCTGGCTAGCCACTCGTTGTCCGTGAGGTGTTGGCCGGTCTTTCCCTGCATCTGTGCAAGGCCGTTGAGCGTTTGCTCGATTTCGCCCAGCACGACTTCGAGCGCGTTTTGTTCGATACCAGGGTTACCCCGGAACGGTGCCAGGGTCTGACGCTGGCGCTCGAGCTCCTTCATCAGATCCGACTTCAGATCTGCCCGGCCGGTGACCTCGGCAATTTCGAACAGCGTGGTCAATGCGACGTGATGTTCTCTCGCGTCGTCTTGATTGAGAAAAAACGTGAAGCGCTCGAATAGATCTTCGAGACGCAGCAGCGTGCGAATTCGCTCGTTGAACGGATACTCGTAAAGAATCAAGCGCGCTCGCCTCAGGCGTCAAGAATAGGGATTGCAGGACATTCTAATGCTGCAAATGCCCCCCCGCAATCGCTCAATGGGATACGACGCGTACCTTTTTCGCCGCATCCGCGGATTGTTCGACACGCGCGTGTCGGCGTTGTTTCGACGGACGTGCCGTTTGCTCCGCTCAATTCGAGGACCCGGCGCCCGCCGCGAGGGACAGGTAGTGGGCGTGGAGATGGCCGATTTCCTCATTCAGGCGCTCCGCGCCGATGTTTTCGTTGACCAGGACATCGTCGGCGGCAGCGAGCCGGGCCTCGCGTGGGGCCTGACGTTGCACGATCGCAAGAACCTGCTCGCGCGAGAATCCGCTACGCCGCATCACGCGGGCAACTTGCGTTTCGACGCTGCAGTCGACGACGAGCACGCGGTCGACGCGGGAGCGCCACACCCCGGATTCGACGAGAAGCGGCACGACCACGATCACATAGGCCGCGCGTGCCGCCTTGATTTCCCGTTCGGTTTCGGCCCGGATCAAGGGGTGCGTGAGAGCTTCGAGGCGAGCACGCGCCGTATCGTCGGCGAATACGAGCGCACGCATTCGGGCGCGATCGAGCGAGCCGTCCGCGGCAACGAACGCCTCGCCAAACTCACGCGCGATGAGCGGCATGGCGGCGCCGTGCGGTGCCGTAATGCGGTGCGCGATGCGGTCCGTATCGACGATGGCCACCCCCCGCGCCTCGAAGAGATCGGCGACGAACGTCTTGCCGCTGCCAATGCCGCCGGTCATTCCGACGAGGTACATGATTCAACCTCCGAAGACATGAAAAAGCGGCGTACCGAGAAAGAGCGTCACCACGCCGCCCGCGGCCAGGAATGGTCCGAACGGCAGCGGTTCTTCGAAGCGCATGCGGCCGAACCCGGTGGCGACGAGCCCGACGATGGCTCCAGTCACCGCCGAGATCAAAACGATCTGCGGCAAGGCTGTCCAACCGAGCCACGCACCGAGCGCGGCCAGCAGTTTGAAGTCGCCGTAACCCATGCCTTCGATGCCGCGCACGAGTCGGAACAACCAGTAAATGCACCAGAGGAACACATAGCCGGCGATCGCGCCCGCGACGGCGGTCCGCAGGCTCGCGAAGGTATCGCCGAAATTGACGATCAGTCCCGCCCACAACAACGGCTGCGTGAGCGAATCGGGAAGCAGGCGTGTATCGATATCGATTGCGCTCGTCGCGAGCAGTGTCGCACAGAGAACGAATGCCGCGAGCGCGGCGCCGGTGGGGCCGAACGTGACGAGCGACAGCGCCGCAAACGCGGCGCTCGCAAGCTCGACGAGCGGATAGCGAAGACCGATCGGTGCCCGGCAGGCCGAGCAGCGTCCGCGCAGCAGCAGGTAGCTCAGCACCGGAATGTTTTCCCAGGCGCGCAGCACGTGGCCGCATTGCGGGCAGCCGCTGTGTGGCAACCATAGGTTATAGCGCTCGGGCATTCCATCGTCGACGGCCGCTCGATCGCCATCCTCGCTTGCCTCGTTTACTTCCGCGCGCCACGCGCGTTCGAGCATGATGGGCAATCGATGGATGACGACATTGAGAAAGCTGCCGATCACCAGTCCGAACACTGCCGCGAACGCGAGTTGCCACGCGGCCGATAGTGCGCCGAATGCCGCGCCGAAGTGCATCGAGGCTTGCGAAAACGGTTCGGCCAGGGGGTGCGCGTACACGGGTGAAGTCGCTCCGTTGACAAGTCCGATTGGGCTGGATGCTACACCACGTTGCCAAGCTCGATCACGGGAAGGTAGAGCGCGACGACGAGCACCCCGACGAGCACCCCCAATACGATGACGACCGCCGGCTCCGCGAGGCTCGCCATCAGGCCGGCGGCTTCCTCGACCTCGCGTTCGGCTAGCGCCGCGACGTCGAGCAGCATCGTATCGAGCGAGCCCGACTCCTCCGCGATCGCCACCGGCTGTACGAGCGCGGGCGGAAAACACGCGGCGGCCCGCATCGCCGCCGCGAGCCGTTCTCCGCGATCGAGCCGCGCGGCGATATCCGCGCTGGCGGCGTCGAATATCGCATGGCCCGTCGCATGCGCCAAAGAGGCCAGCGCGTCGGCGAGCGGCGTGCCCGCCCCCAGCAGCGTGCCGAGCGCCCGGCACCAGCGCGCCGCTGCCACCAGGCGAGAGATCCGCCCGACAAAAGGAACGGCAAGCGCGAACCGCCCGAGAGCGATGCGGGCGGCCGAAGAACGGCGAAGCACGCGTGTTGCCATCAGATGCAGTGCGCCGGTGACTGCGAGACATGCCGGGCCGCGATGCACCATGGCGTCGGACAACGCGACGACGGCGCGGGTGAGTGGAGGCAATGGCGCACCGAAGCTTTCGAAGGCGAGCTGAAACGCCGGGACGACCCACACCAGGAGCGCCGCCGCAATCGCTACGGCGAGCGACAGCACGGCGGCGGGGTAAACGAGCGCCGCGCGCATCCTGGCGCGTTGTGCCGCCATGCGTTCGCGCTCTTGCGCAAGCCGCGCAAGAACATGGGCCAGGGTGCCTGAGGCCTCGCCGACAGCGGCGAGCTGCCGATAAAACGGATCGAAGTGTTGGGCAAACGCGCCGAGGCCGGCGGCAAAACCTTGACCGTTGGCGAGCTGGTGCGCGAGGGTGGCGGCAATGCGCGCCATCCCTCCGCGGGTAGGGGTGTGCGCGATCAACTGGAGCGCCTGGGCGAGCGGCACGCCTGCGCCGAGGAGACCGGCTAGATGGCGCGTGAATGCCGTGATCTCGCGCGCGGTGGCCCGCGGCGGCGCTGCAGGTCCGCGCACCTCGAGCGAACCGGCGAGAATGCCGCGTTCCCGGAGTGCGGCGCGAGCCGCAGCCAAGTGCGGCGCAACGATCTTGCCGCGGCACTGCGTGCCATCGAGTTTCATGCCGCGCCAGGCGAAGCGCCGCTCCGCGAATGCGGGCGCGGCTTGCCCTTCGCCGCTGTCGCTGTGCGTCTGCTTCATTGCGCCTCCGTCGATGCGACAGCTTCGGCGAGCGAGGTGACGCCCTCCCGTACACGGTCGAGCGCGGCGCGGCGCAGTGACGCGATACCCTCGGTGCGTGCTTGCCGCGTGAGCGTGTCGTGGCTCGTGCGCGAGACGATCGACTCGCGCATCGCGGCGGATATCGGCATGATTTGATGCACGCCGACGCGCCCGCGATAGCCGATGCCATGACAGGCATCACAACCGGACGCAGACGTCGGAGCCCAGGCGCCTGTTTCGGCCTCGTCGAAACCGGCCGCGCGCAGCTCGTCGGGTGACGCGACCGTGGGCGTGGCGCAACTGGGGCATAGGCGGCGGACGAGCCGCTGCGCCGTGACGAGCCGCAACGCGGTGGCGACGTTCAGCGGCGCGACGCCGATATCGATGAGGCGCGCGATGGCGCTCGGTGCATCGTTCGTATGCAGGGTCGACAGCACCAGATGGCCCGTTTGAGCAGCTTTCACGGCGACATCGGCCGTTTCGCAGTCGCGGATTTCGCCGATCATGATCACATCGGGGTCTTGGCGCAGCAATGCGCGCAGCGCGGTAGCGAACGTCAAGCCGGTCTTGTCGCGTACGTTGAGCTGATTGATGCCGGCGAGCTCGATTTCGACCGGGTCCTCGACGGTGCAGATGTTGCGCGACGCGGTGTTGAGCATCTGCAAGAAGCAGTAGAGCGAAAGTGTCTTTCCGCTGCCTGTCGGTCCCGTCACGAGGATCAGTCCGTGCGGCGCGCGGATGGCCGCTTCGACGGCCGGCCTTTGCCACGCGTCGAAGCCGAGTGCCGCGAGCGATAGATCGGCGGGCAGCGCTTGCATCCGGCGGAGCACGAGTTTTTCGCCGAATATCGTCGGCAGAGAACTGACGCGATAGTCTTGCGCCGCATCCGCGGCGAATGCGAGCCGCAGCCGCCCGTCCTGGGGCAGGCGGCGTTCGGCGATATCGAGCTTCGCGAGCACCTTCACGCGTGTCACGAAGGCGTCGCGCAGATGCGGCGGTGGTGCCGACGCCTCGTGCAGCACGCCGTCGATGCGCAAGCGAATGCGCCAGGTGCCATCGCCCGGTTCCACGTGGATATCGGACGCACCGAGTTGCGAGGCGCGCGCCAGCGTGTCGGCCAGAAGACGCACAGCCGGCGCGTCGTCCCCGTCGGACGGGAGCGGCGCGGCAGCAGGAAGAGGGAAGGGAAGCTGGGAAGACATCGAATGTCGGGTCAGTGCGGGATGCAGTCGTTCGAAAGCGATGAAGTCATCATCGCGTGAACGGCTGGCCGCCGACATTCGGCCGATCGGTCAGGGGCTGTCCGTCATCGGAGGGCAGTGCGTCAATCGCGTGCCGGTTTCGCCGCCGGCTGTGCTCTCGGTTTGAAGACCTTCACGGTGCGGATGGCCTGATCGTCGCTTTGCATCACTTCCAGCGGGATGTCGCCGATGCGCACGCAGACGTCGCCTTCGGGAATTTCCTCGAGCGTTTCCAGAATGAGACCGTTGAGCGTCTTCGGGCCGTCTGTCGGCAGGTTCAGCTGCAGCCAGCGGTTGAGTTCGCGCAGCGGCATGCTGCCCGCGACGATGCATTCGCCTTGCTCGTTCCAGCCTCGCCGGGAGCCGGCGCTGCGTGGAATGGATGTCGTGAATTCGCCGATGAGCTCTTCCAGGATGTCCTCCGGCGTGACCATCCCTTGCAACTCGCCGTACTCGTCGACGACGAGCGCCGTACGCTGCCGCGTTTCCTGAAAGTACTGGAGTTGCTGGAATACGGGGGTGCCCGATGGAACGAAGTACGGCTCGGTGAGCAGCTCGCGCAGCGTTTCGCGTTCGAGTTCCTGCTTATGCAGCGCGGCAAGCGTCTTGCGGACATGCAATACGCCGAGTACGCGGTCGATATCGCCCTGATAGACGATCAGCTTGTTGTGATAGCAGGTTTCGAGTTGCCGCATGATGTCTTCGAACGGTGCGTCGAAATCGAGCGATTCGATGCGACGGCGCGGAATCATGACATCGTCGACGGAGATGTTTTCGAGGTCGAACAGGTTGAGCAGAATGCTGCGGTGCTTGGTCGGCATGAAGCTGCCGGACTCCAGTACGATCGTGCGCAGCTCTTCGGTCGAGAGACGCTGATCGCGCCCGCCCTTGGTATTGATGTGCAAGAGCGCCAGAATCGCGTTCGAAAAAAGATTGACGAACCAGATGACCGGTTTCAGCGCACGCATGAGCGGCGCGATGATGAAGCCGGCAGGCAGCGCGATTTTCTCGGGGTAGGTCGCGCCGACGATCTTCGGCGTGATTTCGGCGAATACGATGATGAGAAACGCGACGATGCCGGTCGCGACGGACAACACGAGGTTGTTGCTGCCGAACGTGCGCAGCGCGATCGAGGTGGTCAGCACCGGGATGATCGTGTTGAGCAGATTGTTGCCGATGAGGATGACGCCGAGCAGTTCATCGGTGCGCGCGAGCAGGCCCTGCGTTGTCTTGGCGCCGAACGCGCCTTTGGTGACCAGATGTTTGAGGCGATGGCGATTGAGCGCCATCATCGCGGTTTCCGAGATCGAGAAGAAGCCGGAAACGAAAAGGAGTACGAAGACGGCGCCGACTTGCGCCCATAAGGGGAGGTGTTCCACGCGTAGCGAACAGGCCGAAAAGGGGATGGCGACAATATAGCAGAGCGCTGCGCGTGCCTAGGCGGGCTGCAGGCCACTGCCTCGAACGACGCCAGGTCGCAAGACGATTTGCCGCGAGAATGCCGAAGTGGCGTGTACAGGGGTACAAAATAAAACAGCGGGATGCACCCGCTGTTTTATAGAAACCTGGTCGGGGTGAGAGGATTCGAACCTCCGGCCTCTACGTCCCGAACGTAGCGCTCTACCAGGCTAAGCTACACCCCGAATTGGACTACTCAAGCAGATCAGTCGCTTTCAGGACTGCCTCGCCGTCGAGTAAGAACATAATTCTATCAGGCTTTCCTTGTAATGGGAATCCGGGAACAATGAAATTGCCGCGGCCGCTGCTTGTGCCTCGCGCTTCGCACATTCGAGCGTATGGTCGAGCGCCCCCGAGCGGGTAATGGCATCGAAGATCGTTTCGAACCGGTCGGTGCCGCCGTGTTCGATCGCTTGACGGGCAAGCGCCGATTGCTCCGGCGTGCCGCGCTCGATCAGATAGATGAGCGGCAGCGTCGGTTTCCCCTCGCGCAAATCGTCGCCGGCGTTCTTGCCCATCGATTCGGCCGTACCGGTGTAATCGAGCCAGTCGTCCATGATCTGGAAGGACGTGCCGATGCGGCGCCCAAACTCCGCGGCGGCCGCTTCCGTGGTGGCGTCCGCTCCCGCGAGTACCGCGCCGAGCTGGGCAGCGGCCTCGAATAGCTTGGCCGTCTTGTAACGAATGACCTGCATATAGCGGGTCTCGTCGACATCGGCGTCATGCATATTGAGCAGCTGCAGGACTTCGCCCTCGGAAATGATGTTCGTCGCTTCAGAGAGGATCTCCATGACGCGCATCTTGCCGACGCCGACCATCATCTGGAACGATCGCGAGTAGAGGAAGTCGCCGACGAGCACACTGGCCGCGTTGCCGAACAGCGCATTGGCCGTCTTGCGGCCGCGGCGCAGGTCCGATTCGTCGACGACATCGTCGTGCAGCAGGGTGGCCGTATGAATGAATTCGACGACGGCCGCGAGCTCGTGCCGGTGACCCGTGGTGTCGCCGAGCGCGCGCGCGACGAGCAACAGCAGCGCCGGACGCAGTCTTTTGCCGCCCGCGCCGATGATGTATTCCGAGATCTGATTGATCAGGAACACCTCGGAGGCCAAACGTTGCCGGATGACGCGATTGACCTGCTCCATATCTTCGGTGATAGGGGCAAGCAGGTTGGCTGCGCTGGGAGGGGAGGTGGCGGTCGACGACATGATGAGAAAAATGGGTAGTGCCGCGGATTATAAAGGGTTATCAACGGTTCCGAGGCGCATGCGACGTACTCGCCCCGGCGAATCGAGCCGCCGCGCCGGCATCATTGGGGCCGCATCGGAAGCGCCGCGGGACGGAAAGAGGATCGGACCGCTGAAAGGCGGGTTACGCCGGAAGTTTTGACCTTGCAGCTAACCCCATGTATAATCACGCGTTTTCACGCGCGGTGCGTGAAAGAGGAATGCTATTGTGCGGGCGACGTCCCCGGCACGCGTCCTGGATGTTCAGGCGGCGGAACGACGGGCGGAATCGGTGCAACGGCGGAATACAGAGTGAGGTTATCAATGTACGCGGTCATAAAAACCGGTGGCAAGCAGTACAAAGTTGCCGTCGGCGAAAAATTGAAAGTAGAACAGATACCGGCAGACATTGACGCTGAAATCACGCTGGACCAGGTGCTCGCAGTGGGCGAAGGTGAATCGATCAAATTCGGTTCTCCGCTGGTCAGTGGGGCTTCCGTCAAGGCTACCGTCGTATCACACGGTCGGCATCCGAAATTGACCATCTTCAAGATGCGTCGCCGGAAGCACTACCAGAAGCACGCTGGTCACCGCCAGAATTACACCGAACTGCGCATTGACGCGATCAACGCGTAAGCGCACCGGTCAAGGAGCAATCAGATGGCACACAAGAAAGCAGGCGGGTCTTCCCGCAACGGCCGCGACTCCGAGTCGAAACGCCTCGGTGTGAAGGTGTACGGCGGCCAGGCGATCAACGCAGGCGGCATCATCGTTCGCCAACGCGGCACGCGTATGCACCCGGGCGACAACGTCGGTCTCGGCAAGGACCATACGCTGTTCGCGCTGGTCGACGGCCACGTCAAGTTCACGACGAAAGGCGCAGCCAAGAAGCACATGGTCAACGTCATCCCGGCTGCGGTCTGAGTTCGACCGGACACGGGTGCGATAAACCGAGAAGGCCCCGCGAAATGGCGGGGCTTTTTTGTTGCAAGCGCAGTTTGCGCTTTGGCTCAGGCAGGGCTGCAAGCCCACGCGAAGTGGCGTCCCTGTCCCGCTGGCATGGCGTTGGCCGGCTTGGTCATCGTCGGCCGGCGCGGCACAATATCGAAAACACGGGACGGAGCAATAGATGAAGTTCATTGACGAAGCGCGGATCGAGGTGATCGCCGGCGACGGCGGCGACGGCAGCGCGTCGATGCGCCGCGAGAAATTCGTTCCATTCGGCGGACCCGACGGCGGCGACGGTGGCCGTGGCGGCAGTGTCTATGCCATCGCGGATCGCAACATCAACACGCTGATCGACTACCGTTACGCGAAGAAGCATCAGGCGCGCAACGGCGAGAACGGGCGCGGCTCGGATTGCTACGGCAAGGGCGGCGACGATATCGTCCTGCGTATGCCGGTGGGCACGGTCATCACCGATCAGGACACCGGCGAGCTCATCGCGGATCTCACCGAACACGAGCAGACGGTCCTCGTCGCCCAGGGCGGCGCCGGCGGCCTCGGCAATCTCCACTTCAAGTCGAGTACCAATCGCGCACCGCGGCAAAAGACCGAGGGCAAGCCCGGCGAGCGGCGTATGTTGCGGCTCGAACTCAAAGTGCTGGCCGACGTGGGCCTGCTCGGCATGCCGAACGCCGGCAAGTCGACGTTCATTTCTTCCGTATCGAACGCCAGGCCGAAGATCGCGGACTATCCGTTCACGACGCTCGCGCCGAATCTCGGCGTGGTGCGGGTGGGCCCCAGCAAGAGCTTCGTGATTGCCGACATTCCCGGCTTGATCGAGGGCGCGGCCGAAGGTGCGGGCCTCGGTCACCAGTTTTTGCGTCACCTGCAGCGCACCGGCTTGCTGCTGCATCTCGTCGATCTCGCGCCATTCGATGAAAGCGTCGATCCCGTGGCGGAAGCTCGCGCGATCGTGGGCGAGCTGCGCAAGTACGACGAAGCGCTCTTTCAAAAACCGCGCTGGCTCGTGCTCAACAAGCTCGATATGGTGCCGGAGGACGAGCGGCAGGCGCGGGTTGCGGATTTTCTCGCGCGCTTCGAATGGACCGGCCCCGTTTTCGAGATTTCGGCGCTCACCGGTTTCGGTTGCGAAAACCTTTGCTACGCCATCTACGATTACCTTGCCGCCCACTCTGACGCCCATCGCGCGGAGCAAGCCGAGGATCTCGCTGCCGACGTACGATTTCGCGATGGACCTTCGTCGACTGAACCGGAGGGCGGCGCGCCGAGCGCATAGCGGTCGCTTCACGATCGCGGCCGGCGGCGCGGCGGACACGCGCGCCGCAGCGTTGCGCAGGCCGCTTTACCCGCGCTATTCAATTGGAGACTTTCGCACGATGCGCTCTGTCATCGCCGATTCGAAACGCCTGGTAGTCAAAGTGGGTTCGAGCCTCGTCACGAATGACGGGCGGGGACTCGACCAAGCCGCCATCGGGCGCTGGGCTGCGCAGATCGCGCAGTTGCGTGGGCTTGGCAAAGAGGTGGTCCTCGTGAGCTCGGGTGCCATTGCCGAGGGAATGCAGCGCCTCGGCTGGGTGAAACGTCCGAGGGAAATCGACGAGCTCCAGGCCGCTGCCGCTGTGGGCCAGATGGGCCTCGCTCAGGTCTACGAAAGCCGGTTTGCCGAACACGGCATCCGGACCGCGCAGATCCTGCTCACGCACGCCGACCTCGCCGACCGCGAGCGATATCTGAATGCGCGCTCGACGCTGCTGACGCTCCTTGCACTCGGGGTCGTGCCGATCATCAACGAGAACGACACCGTAGTCACCGACGAGATCAAGTTTGGTGACAACGACACGCTCGGCGCGCTCGTCGCCAACCTGATCGAGGGCGATGCGCTAATCATTCTCACCGATCAGCTCGGGCTTTTCACAGCGGACCCGCGCAAGGACGCCGCCGCCGAGTTGGTGCGCGAGGCCGATGCCGGAGCGCCGGAGTTGGAGGCAATGGCGGGCGGCGCCGGCTCCAGTATCGGCCGAGGCGGCATGCTCACCAAGATTCTCGCGGCCAAGCGGGCGGCAGGCAGCGGCGCCAATACCGTGATTGCAAGCGGGCGGGAGGGCGATGTTCTCGTGCGGCTGGCAGCCGGCGAGGCCATCGGCACGCAACTCGTCGCGCGCACGGCCCGGCTCGCCGCACGCAAGCAGTGGATGGCCGATCATCTGCAAGTGCGTGGACATGTCGTCATCGACGATGGCGCGGTCGAAAAACTGACCGCCGGCGGCAAGAGTCTTTTGCCGATTGGTATCGTCGATGTGCATGGCGCGTTTGCGCGGGGCGAAGTCATCGCGTGTCTCAACGCGGCTGGACGCGAAATCGCGCGCGGTATCACCAACTACAGCAGCGCGGAAGCGAAGCTCATCCATCGCAAGCCCAGTGCCGAGATCGAGTCGATCCTCGGCTACATGCTCGAGCCCGAGCTGATTCACCGCGACAATTTGGTGCTGGTCTAGAGAGACTGATGGCGGCGCAATCGTGGTTTGCATGCGCCGCAGGTGTCCCGTCAATGAATCAATGACGCTGCCGTACGCCCGTAGCGGATATTGTTGACGATGGTTTTCGCCGAGGCCGCCGGCAACTTGTTCGCGCAGAAGTAATCTTTGTAGAGCGTGGCCTGATAGGCGTTGAGATCGCCGTTTTCGATGCGGCGCCAGCGCGTGGCAACGCTGCTGTCCCAACCGTTGTGATCCGCGTTCAACCCCGCGTATTGCCGCCACTCGTAGTTGTCGCAGCGAATGCCCTCGTAATTGATGTTCTGCGCGCCCGAGGGGCTCGTGACCACGATGGTGTAGCGCACGACGCCGTCCGAGCCGACATCGATCGATTTAGCGTCGACCGCGAAGCGCAGCGGCGTATTTTGCGAAACCTCGAAAGGCAACAAATTGGCCGATTGCGGCAATGGCGGCAGTGCATCCAGCTTGTTTTCAGTCCACTTCGACTGGCGTTCGAGCAGGTAGGTGAAGGTGCTCTCGTCCTTGTCCGAGGCTTCGGTTTGGGACTTGGGCGTGTGCGAGCAGCCGGCCAGCACGGCGCAGGCCGCCAGCGCGGCCATGGCGAGAGTCGTCGCTTTCAATATGGGTTCCTCGAAAAACGGGCACGATGATTCGGAGAACCGAATGATAGCGCCCGTTCGCGACTTTCCGGCTATTCCGTTACCGCCGCGCGCTACTCGGGGGCAGTGACGGCGGACGGGCTCGATGGGCAGGGCATGTCGGCCGACGCATCGACTGTCGCTTCGATCATGACGACGCCCGCGCCCGCCGAGAGCACCGCGGCGAGGGCCGGCTCGGATTCGGAGCAGGCCGGCGGCTGCTTCGATTGTCCGTTCTTGCCGCGCGGCTTGTCATGCCTTGGCGCCGGGCGACGCAAAAACCGCGACAGCTCGGTCAACGCCAACTGATAAACATCCCGCTTGAACTCGATGACGGCATCGAGCGGCACCCAGTATTCGTTCCAACGCCAAGCATCGAATTCCGGATGGTCGGTGGCGCGCAGGCAGATGTCGCAATCGCGGCCGACCATGCGGAGCAAGAACCAGATCTGCTTCTGGCCGCGATAGTGCCCGCGTACTTCGCGCTTGATGAACTTGTCCGGCACCTCGTAACGCAGCCAGTCGCGCGTGCGACCGATGATTTTGACGTGTTCCGGACGCAGGCCGGTTTCTTCGTGTAACTCCCGATACATCGCTTGCAAGGGCGTCTCACCATATTTGATGCCGCCTTGCGGAAACTGCCAGGAATGTTCACGCAGCCGCTTGCCCCAAAACACCTCGTTGTGCGCGTTCAAGAGGATGATGCCGACGTTCGGGCGAAAGCCTTCGCGATCCAGCATACAACCACCTTCGAATCCTTTAAAATTGCTTTGATTATAAACAGATAACGAGTGTTCCGCATCGGCAAGTACCAGCACGGCCCGGACGTCTTGCGAGGCTTACCGCCCCGCCTGTTCCGGCCGCATGCCGGACGAATCGTCATCTGGGGTATGGGCAGGCAGCTCGCGTGCGGCGCGACGGGCCTGCCCGGCCCCGAATCCGCTCGTTCCCTTCTTTTGGCGGCCCGCCTTGGGCCGCCGCTTTTGGAAAACTGAATGAAAGCGTCCCGTTTTTTTATCGGCACCCTGAAGGAAGCTCCGGCCGACGCGGAAGTCGTCAGCCATAAATTGATGGTCCGCGCGGGCATGATCCGCCGAGTTGCGGGCGGCATTTACAGTTATCTGCCAGTCGGCCTGCGCTCGATTCGCAAGGTGGAAGCCATCGTGCGCGAGGAGATGAACCGCGCAGGGGCGCTCGAGCTGCTGATGCCCGCTGTGCAGCCCGCCGAGCTCTGGCAGGAGTCGGGGCGATGGAAGCAATACGGACCGGAATTGCTTCGCTTCAAGGACCGCAAGGACGGAGACTTCGTGATGGGGCCGACGCACGAGGAAGTCGTCACCGATATCGCGCGCAATCAGATCAAGAGCTATCGGCAATTGCCGGTGAACTTCTATCAGGTGCAGACGAAGTTTCGGGATGAGATCCGTCCTCGCTTCGGGGTGATGCGCGGGCGCGAATTCACGATGAAGGACGCGTATTCGTTCGATAAGGATCAAGCCGGGCTCGACGAGTCGTATCGCAAGATGTACGAGGCCTACGTGCGCATCTTCACGCGCATCGGCCTCGAGTTTCGCGCGGTTGCGGCCGATAGCGGGGCCATCGGCGGCAACAAGTCGCAGGAGTTCCACGTGATCGCCTCGACCGGCGAGGATGACATCGCCTACTGTCCGAATTCCGATTTCGCGGCGAACGTCGAGGCTGCCGAGGCACTGCCGCTCATCGCCGAGCGCGCCGCGCCGCGCGAGGCGATGACGAAAACCGCTACGCCGGGCAAGGCGAAATGCGAGGCGGTGGCGGAGCTTCTTGGCATTCCGCTCGAGCGGACGATCAAGTCGATCGTGCTTGCGACGGACAATGAGGGCGCCGAACCCACGATCTGGCTGCTGATGTTGCGCGGCGATCATGATCTCAACGAAATCAAGACCGCCAAGCTGCCCGGGCTCAAGGATTTTCGTTTCGCGACCGAAGAGGAGATCGTTCAGTGGTTCGGTACGCCGCCCGGCTATCTCGGCCCGATCGGCACCAAGAAGCCCGTGAAAGTCATTGCGGACCGGACCGTTGCGCGGATGAGCGATTTCGTCGTCGGCTCCAACGAGATCGACTACCACACGACGGGCGTGAACTGGGGCCGCGATCTGCCCGAACCCGAGGTGGCCGATATCCGCAACGTCAAACCGGGCGATCCGTCGCCCGACGGCCGCGGCACGCTCGAGATTTGCCGCGGGATCGAGGTCGGGCATGTCTTCCAGCTTGGCACGAAGTACTCCGACGCGATGGGCGCGAGTTTTCTCGACGAGACCGGCAAGCCGCAATCCATGGTGATGGGTTGCTACGGCATCGGTATCACGCGGATCCTCGGCGCCGCCATCGAGCAGAACAACGACGAGCGCGGCATCATCTGGCCCGAGGCGATCGCGCCGTTCGAACTCGTGTTGTGCCCGATGGGCTATGAGCGCAGCGAGGTCGTGCGCGAGGCGGCGGACAAGCTCTACGCGCAGCTCACCGAAGCCGGTGTCGACGTGATTCTCGACGACCGCGGCGAGCGGCCCGGTGTCATGTTTGCCGATTGGGAATTGATCGGCGTGCCGCATCGGCTCGTCATCGGCGAGCGTGGCTTGAAAGACGGGAAGATCGAATATCAGGGCCGGCGCGAGACCGAGCCGACGCTCGTGCCTGCCGATGAAGCGGCGGCGTTCGCCACCGCGCGGGTGCGCTCGGCAATGGCGGTTCGCTGAAAAGAGCAAGGGCCCGCTTGGTTGGGGCCCGTATACGCTGGCGGGGAGCGCCGAGCGCGTCAGGCGCCTTCCGTCAGCGCCCGAATGGCCGGCAGATTGCGCCAGTAGCCGCGCGCATCCATGCCGCAGCCGAACACATACCGATCGGGCACTTTGAATCCACGGAAGTCAGGGTAGAGCGGCTTGCTCTTTTGCAGGATCTTCTCGCAGAGCACCGCGCTCAGAAACCGCTTCGCGCCCATCGCGAGGATGCGGTCGCGGATCGCGGCCATCGTTTCGCCTTCGTCGAGGATGTCGTCGAGCACGAGCACGACGCGGTCTTTGACCGATTCGGCCGGCGCGACGCGCCATTGCATCTCGGCACTGCCCTTCGTGGTGTTGCGGTAGCGCGTGAGATGGATGTAATCGAACTCGAGGGGAAAGTCGAGATGAGGCAGCAGCATGCCGGTAAAGACGGCGGCACCGCCCATCACCGACAGCACGAGCGGGAAATCGTCGCTCATCTGGGCCCGCATCTCCTCGGCCATGCGCGCAATCGAGGCGCTCACTTCGTCGGCCGGGACGATTTCTTCGGAGTGGCTGAAGATATGGAAAGCTTCTTCGCGATTCATGGTGGCGTCGAACGAGCGGTGTCTATCGTCTATATATAGTGCGGCATGGCGGCGTATGCCACCTGTTTGCCCATAGCGCTGGCTTCAGCGCATACCCGGCAGCATACCCTTCATGCCGCGCATCATCTTCTGCAGATTGCCGCCTTTGAGCTTTTTCATCATCGTGCGCATCTGCTCGTATTGATTCAGCATGCGGTTGACCTCCTGCACCTGGACGCCCGCGCCCGCGGCGATGCGGCGTTTGCGCGTGGCCTTGATGAGCTCGGGCTTGGCGCGCTCGCGCGGGGTCATCGAGTTGATGATGCCTTCCATCCGGCGCATCTGTTTTTCGGCCTGGCTCATGTCGGCGCCGGCAGCCGCCTGCTGGAATTGGGCCGGCAGCTTGTCCATCAGCGTCGAAAGCCCGCCCATGTTCTTCATCTGCGAGAGCTGCGCGCGAAAATCGTTGAGGTCGAAGTCACCGCCCTTTTTGACCTTGTCCGCCAACTTCTGGGCGGCTTTCACGTCGACGTTGCGCTGCGCCTCTTCCACGAGCGCAAGAATGTCGCCCATGCCGAGGATCCGGTTCGCCATCCGCTCCGGATAGAAAATCTCGAGCCCGTCCAGCTTTTCGGCCACGCCGACGAACTTGATCGGCTTGCCGGTGATGTGGCGCACCGAAAGCGCGGCGCCGCCGCGTGAGTCGCCGTCCAGCTTCGTGAGCACGACGCCTGTAAGCGGCAGGGCGTCGTTGAACGCCTTCGCCGTGTTGACAGCGTCCTGGCCCAGCATCGCATCGACGACGAAAAGGGTTTCCGCCGGCTTCAGCGCGGCGTGCAGCGCGGAGATTTCCTGCATCATCGCTTCGTCGATGCCGAGACGGCCCGCCGTATCGACGATCAGGACGTCGTGATAGTGGCGCTTCGCCCAGTCGACGGCGGCAACAGCGATGTCGACGGGTTTTTGGTCCGGCTGCGAGGGAAAGAATTCGGCGCCGACTTGCTCGGTGACTGTTGTCAACTGCGCGATCGCGGCCGGCCGATAGACGTCGCACGAGACGGTCAGCACTTTCTTCTTGTACTGCTCGCGCAGCAGCTTGGCGAGCTTGCCGACGGTCGTGGTCTTGCCGGCGCCTTGCAGGCCGGCCATGAGAATGACGGCGGGCGGCGTGACGGCGAGATCGAGCTCGGCGGCCTGCCCGGCGTAATCGCCACCGATGACTGCGGTCAGCTCGCGCTGCACGACACCGACGAGCGCCTGGCCCGGCGACAGACTGCCGACGACGTCTTCGCCGAGCGCCTTTTCTTTCACCTTGGCGACGAAATCGCGCACGACAGGCAGTGCGACGTCGGCTTCGAGCAGCGCCAGGCGTACCTCGCGCAGCATGTCCTGCGTATTGGCTTCGGTGAGGCGGGCTTCTCCGCGCAGCGTCTTGACGACGCGCGCCATCCGTTGAGTGAGAGTGTCGAGCATGGGAGGCGGGAAAACAGAACGTGAACGGTGCGGGCCGGTCGAGCCGGTGCGGCCGCTAGTGTAAACTGCGGAACATGGACATTGTACTGTATGCCCTCACCGCACTCTTGTACGGCGGCCTCGCCGTAACGGGTTGGCGCGCTTACCGCACCGTCGCGGCAGGCGGGCGTGGCGGCGCTCCCGCGATGTTCCCGAACGTCGCGCACGTCGGGGCCAGCTCGCTGCGCGCCGCGGCATCGGGCATGACGCCGACGGAACGGGGCCTGCTGGGCGTGGCGCTCGTGGTGCACGGGGTACTGCTGCACACGACCATTTTCCCGCGCGACGCGATGGTGTTCGGCTTCGCATTCGCGCTGTCGGCGATGTTCTGGCTCGGCGCCGGCATTTACTGGATCGAAAGCTTTTTCTTTCCGCTCGACGGGTTGCGCCTGCTGGTGCTGCCGCTGGCTGCCGCTGCGTCCTTGCTGCCGCTCTTTTTCGGCGGCGTGCGCGTGCTTCCGTACGCCGCCGCGCCGCTATTCAAATTGCATTTCATCATTGCGAACGTGGCTTATGGCCTCTTCGCGATCGCCGCGCTGCATGCGGTACTGATGCTGTTTGCCGAACGGCGGCTGCACGCCATGCGCGGCTCCATCGAACGGCACGCGGCCGGTGGCTGGCTTGCGAGCTGGCTCGATACCTTGCCTGCGCTGCTGACGCTCGAAAAGCTGCTGTTCAGGCTGATCGCAGCGGGTTTCGTGCTGCTCACGCTGACGCTGCTGTCGGGCATTCTCTTTAGCGAGCAACTCGTCGACCGCGCGCTCACGCTCGACCACAAGACCGTCTTCGCGTTGCTCTCATGGGTGATGTTCGGTGCGCTGTTGACCGCGCGGCGTGTGTCGGGGTGGCGCGGACGTGCTGCGCTGCGGTGGGTGCTGGCGTCATTCGCGGCTTTGCTGCTCGCCTATGTCGGCAGCCGTTTCGTTTTCGAGGTGCTTTTGCATCGCCCGGTGGTGTGACCGATGCGACAACTTCTACTTCTCATTGTCTTCGTGCTGGCGGCTCGCTGGCTCGTCAAACTGCAACGGGCGGGGCAGGCGCGCGCCGATGCGGGGCGGGGCGCGTCGTCCTCCGCTCGCAGCGCGCGGCGTCGAAACACGCCGACCCTCGCGGAGCCCGTGGAACGGTGCGCGGCCTGCGGCGTCCATGCGCCCAGGAGCGAGTCGGTCCTCGTCGGCCAACAGTACTTTTGCTGTGCGGAACATGCGCGTCCCTACACTGCGCGCGCGGCGGGGACACGGTGAACGCGGATGCGCGGTGAGCGTGTCGCCGTCGACACGGACGGTTGGGTCAGCTTGGCGCATATATCGCCGTCGCCTAATTGCGAGGCGCGGCCCGAGGGCGTCGCACCTTCGCTCATCGTCATCCATAACATCAGTCTGCCGCCAGGCGAGTTCGGCGGCAGCGCCATTACCGAACTGTTTCAGAACCGGCTCGACTGCTCGGCGCACCCGTACTTCGACGAACACCTGCGTGGGCTGCGCGTATCCTCGCATTTCCTGATCGCGCGCAGCGGGGCGCTCGAGCAGTTCGTATCCTGCGAGGCGCGCGCGTGGCATGCGGGGGCGTCGGACTTTTTCGGGCGGCCGCGCTGCAACGATTTTTCCATCGGCATCGAGCTGGAGGGCACGGACGATCTCGGCTTCGAGCCGCCGCAGTACGAGACGCTCGCCGAACTGGTGAGAGCGCTCGCGGCGCGCTATCCCATCGATGCGCTGGCCGGTCATGCCGACATCGCGCCAGGCCGAAAGACGGACCCGGGACCGTATTTCGATTGGGACCGACTGGCTCGCGAGACCGGTCTCGCCGATCGGTATTTCCCCTACCGGCATCGCTGAGCGCGGGCGGACAAAGCACCTTCCGATGGTGCCGAAACCCCCGCCCCTCTTGCGTTTTGCCCAAGCCCTTGCCCTGTCTCGAATAATCAAAAGTCAAGTGTCGCGCGCCAAATAAACCTTTTTGAATTGGCCCATCGGTCTACTATACTTGGTGTGGTCGACGCTGAAATTCACAATATGTTGTGTCGGCGCGCCGGCGGTGCTTTCGATCGGGGTAAAGCGCCGCAGCGCTCGAAGCGTTGCAAAAGACGCGGGCGGTGGGTACCGGATATCGTTTCCGGGCCCGCCACCCTTTCGGGGAAAGAGGCGTTCACATGGCTAGAACAATGAAGAAGGCCATCGTCCATTGCGCGTCGTGTCGGCTCTCGGCAGCCGAATTGCGTCTCGTCCATCCCGCACCTCATCGTTCGCGCTCGGGGTAGCGCGGCGGTTGTTCCAATCCGCGGCATGTCCGCACATCGAAGATCAGGAGCTTTGCACATGCAAACGACCGACAACATGACGAGCCAGCAGGGCGCGGCAACGGGCCGCCCCGTCGGTGGACAGGCAGGCCATCCGCAGCCGCTTGCGCCTCAGGCGACATTCGCCGATTACAAGGTGATCCGCCGCAATGGCAGCGTCGTGTCGTTCGAGCCGTCCAAAATCGCGATCGCCGTGACGAAAGCCTTCCTCGCCGTCAACGGTGGGCAGGGCGCCGCATCGGCGCGCGTGCGCGAACTCGTCGAGCAGCTCACGCAGAGCGTGGTGCGCGCGTTGCTGCGCAGCCGTCCGAACGGCGGCACGTTCCATATCGAGGACATCCAGGACCAGGTCGAACTGGCCCTCATGCGCGGCGGCGAGCACAACGTCGCCCGCGCCTACGTCCTTTATCGCGAAAAGCGCACTCAGGAACGTGCGCAGGAACACGAAGAGGCCGTGCAATCGTCGGGGCTCAACGTCGTCGACAACGGCATCAGCCGCCCGCTCGACATGAAGGCGCTGACGGGGGTGATCGAGTCGGCCTGCGAGCATCTCGGCGATGCGGTGAGCGCCGAGCCGATCGTGGCCGAGACGGTCAAGAACCTCTATGACGGCGTGCCGATGAGCCAGGTCTACGACTCGGCGATTCTCGCGGCGCGCACGATGATCGAAAAGGACCCGGCCTACAGCCAGGTCACGGCACGCATCCTGCTGCACACGATCCGCCGCGAAATTCTCGGCGAGGAAGTGACGCAACGCGAAATGAGCGAGCGCTACGCCGAATATTTCCCGCAGTTCATCAAGCGCGGCATCGAGGCCGAGCTGCTCGACGAAAAGCTGCAGCAGTTCGATATGAAGCGCCTCGGCGCCGCGCTCGACGCGAGCCGCGACCTGCAGTTCGGTTACCTGGGCTTGCAAACGCTGTACGACCGCTACTTCCTGCACGTCGATGGCACGCGAATCGAAATGCCGCAGGCATTCTTTATGCGCGTGGCAATGGGCCTGGCGCTGAACGAAATCGATCGCGAAGCGCGCGCCATCGAGTTCTACGACGTACTCTCGACGTTCGACTTCATGAGCTCGACGCCGACGCTCTTCAACTCGGGCACGCGCCGCTCGCAGCTTTCGTCGTGCTATCTGACGACGGTTGCGGACGACCTCGACGGCATTTACGAAGCGCTCAAGGAAAACGCGCTGCTCTCGAAGTTCGCGGGCGGCCTCGGCAACGACTGGACGCGCGTGCGCGCGCTCGGCTCGCATATCAAGGGTACCAACGGCAAGTCGCAGGGCGTCGTGCCGTTCCTGAAGGTCGTCAACGATACGGCGGTGGCGGTCAACCAGGGCGGCAAGCGCAAGGGTGCGGTGTGCGCCTACCTGGAGTCGTGGCACCTCGACATCGAGGAATTCCTCGAGCTGCGCAAGAACACCGGCGACGACCGCCGCCGCACGCACGATATGAACACGGCGAACTGGATTCCCGACCTGTTCATGAAGCGGGTCATGGAAGGCGGCGACTGGACGCTCTTTTCGCCGTCCACCTGCCCCGATCTGCACGACAAATTCGGCACCGAGTTCGAGGCGGCTTATACGGCTTACGAAGACAAGGTCGCGCGTGGCGAGATCAAGCTCTTCAAGCGCATCCCGGCGGCGCAACTCTGGCGCAAGATGCTCGGCATGCTGTTCGAGACCGGGCATCCCTGGATTACGTTCAAGGACCCTTGCAATTTGCGCTCGCCGCAGCAGCACGTCGGTGTCGTCCATTCGTCGAACCTGTGCACCGAGATCACGCTGAACACGAGCGACACCGAGATCGCCGTGTGCAATCTCGGCTCGGTGAACCTCGTCGCGCACATGACCCGGCAGCCCGACGGCAGCTATCTGCTCGACCATGACAAGCTCAAGCGCACGGTGAGTGTGGCGATGCGCATGCTCGACAACGTCATCGACATCAATTATTACGCGGTGCCGAAGGCGCGCAATTCGAATCTCAAGCACCGGCCGGTCGGTCTCGGCATCATGGGTTTCCAGGACTGCCTGCACCTGCTGCGTACGCCGTACGCGTCCGACGCCGCGGTCGAGTTTGCCGACCGCTCGATGGAAGCCGTCTGCTACTACGCCTACTACGCGTCGACGGAGCTCGCCGAGGAGCGCGGCCGCTACTCGAGCTACCGCGGCTCGCTCTGGGATCGCGGCATTCTTCCGCAGGATACGTTGAAGCTGCTGGCCGAGGCGCGCGGCGGCTATGTCGAGATCGATTCGAGCGAATCGATGGATTGGACGACGCTGCGCTCGCGCATCGCCACCCATGGCATGCGCAACTCGAACTGCGTGGCGATCGCGCCGACGGCGACGATCTCCAACATCATCGGCGTGTCGGCCTGTATCGAGCCGACTTTCCAGAATCTTTATGTGAAGTCGAATCTGTCGGGCGAATTCACGGTCGTGAACGACTACCTCGTGCGCGATCTGAAGGCTCGCAACCTCTGGGACGAGGTCATGGTCGCCGATCTGAAGTACTTCGACGGCACGCTTTCACGCATCGATCGCGTCCCGGCCGATCTGCGCGCCATCTATGCGACGGCGTTCGAAGTCGATCCGAAGTGGCTCGTCGAGGCGGCCGCGCGCCGGCAGAAGTGGATCGACCAGGCGCAGTCGCTCAATATCTACATGGGCGGCGCGTCGGGCAAGAAGCTCGACGAGGTCTACAAGCTGGCGTGGGTGAGGGGCCTCAAGACTACTTATTACCTGCGAACGATGGCAGCAACGCACGTCGAGAAGTCGACGGTCGCGCATGGCGCGCTCAACGCGGTGCCGTCGAACGACGGTGGCCTCGGCGGCGGTGGCGCGGCAGGCGGCTTCGGTGCGAGCGGCGGTGCCATGGGCGGCGCGACGGGTTCGACCTCGGGCGGTCTCGATGCGGCGGCGGCAGTGGCGGTAGAGCCTCAAGCCGATGGTCCCGTATGCATGATGCGTCCGGGCGACCCGGGCTTCGATGAGTGCGAGGCTTGTCAGTAGCAAGGACAACGGCCGGCATCGACGCGCTGCTCGCTCGGCTTGGCGAGCGGCGCAAATCGAGAGCAGGCATCGACGATGCTGCACATCTGAGAGAGAAGAAATCGAACTGAGCGCATGCGTCGTCGAGTCATCGAGCGTGCTCGACTGCCCGAGGCATCGATCAAAGTGTTGTATGCAGGTCGCAGCGTGAATCGAAAACAGGAATTTTCATGAGCGAACCCTTTTATCGCTCGTGAAAAGATGGTACAAACCGTTCTAAATTGATGGTGAGAATTTATGCTCAACTGGGATGACGAGACGACTGCCGTAACTCCCTCGAGCGGTTCGCAAGCGAATGCGTTGCGCAACCCCGCAGGGCCGGTTGTCGGAACGCAAGCAGCGTCGCATCGCGCGACGCAGGCTCCGTTGGCGCAAGACATCTTCGCGGGCGATATCGCGGTCGCCCCCTATGTGACGGCCGAAGCCGCGCCGGCTCCTGAGCCCGAAGCGCGCGTGAACGTGGCCGACAAGCGCATCATCAACGGCAAGACAGACGTCAATCAGCTCGTGCCGTTCAAGTACAAGTGGGCTTGGGAGAAGTACCTGGCCGGCTGCGCGAATCATTGGATGCCGCAGGAAATCAACATGTCCCGCGACATCGCCCTGTGGAAGGATCCGAACGGGTTGACCGAGGACGAGCGCCGCGTCGTCAAGCGCAATCTCGGCTTCTTCGTGACGGCGGACTCGCTGGCGGCGAACAACATCGTGCTCGGCACCTACCGGCACATCACGGCACCGGAGTGCCGGCAGTTCCTGCTGCGCCAGGCGTTCGAAGAAGCGATCCACACCCACGCATACCAGTACATCGTCGAATCGCTGGGTCTCGACGAAGGCGAAATCTTCAATGCCTATCACGAGGTTCAGTCGATCCGGGACAAGGACGAATTCCTGATCCCGTTCATCCATACGCTGACCGATCCGGCCTTCAAGACGGGCACCCTCGAAGCGGATCAGCAACTGCTCAAGTCGCTGATCGTCTTTGCCTGTGTGATGGAAGGGCTCTTCTTCTACGTCGGGTTTACGCAAATTCTTGCGCTCGGCCGGCAGAACAAGATGACGGGTGCTGCGGAGCAATATCAGTACATCCTGCGTGACGAGTCGATGCACTGCAACTTCGGTATCGACCTCATCAACCAGATCAAGCTCGAGAACCCGCACTTGTGGACCCCGGCATTTCGCGAGGAGATCCGCGCGGTGTTCCGGCATGCGGTCGATCTCGAGTATCGCTACGCGGAAGACACGATGCCGCGCGGCGTGCTGGGACTGAACGCCTCCATGTTCAAGAGTTACTTGCGCTTCATCTGCAATCGGCGGTGCCAGCAGATCGGCCTCGATCCGCTGTTCCCGAATGAGGAAAACCCGTTCCCGTGGATGAGCGAGATGATCGACCTGAAGAAGGAGCGCAACTTCTTCGAGACGCGTGTCATCGAATATCAAACTGGCGGAGCGCTTTCCTGGGAATGACAGGAAACGCTCGCGAAACGATTGGCTGGGGTGGCCGCGGCGCGAACCGCGGCGGATATGGTTAGGAGCAAGAACGCCTGATGCAGAGCGTGCCCGGCGGCAGGTCCGCCCACAAACATGATAGGCACTTTGCGAACCCTTCAGTGGGACGGGCGAACTACCCCTCGAAAAAGCTGGCGGCCGCGCGGCCGTCAGCTCGACTCAAGCGATTGCCGGCAGGCGCGAGCGCGGTGCGCTGCGTTGCCGACTTGATTGGGCGTGCTGTGCCGTCGGGCACGGCACGCCTTGCCGTATTCATTAGCGTAAGCGCGTTGCATTCGCGTACGCCGATGAATAGCCCGCTTCGCAGCGCGCGCCCTGACCGGCGCGCAGCGGGAAGCGGGTTTTGATGAGGTGTAGTTCAAATTGACTCTCGAAACCTGAAGGAGAAAACAATGGCAACTGCCAAGAAGAAACCCGCTGCAAAGAAAGCTGCTCCGGCGAAGAAGGCCGCTGCGAAGAAGGCGGCTCCGGCCAAGAAGGTTGCAGTGAAGAAGGTCGCGGCGAAGAAGACGGTAGCGAAGAAGGCTGCTCCGGCGAAGAAGGCCGCTGCGAAGAAGGCAGCTCCGGCCAAGAAGGTTGCAGCGAAGAAAGTCGCGGCGAAGAAGACGGTAGCGAAGAAGGCCGCTCCGGCGAAGAAGGCCGCTGCGAAGAAGGCCGCTCCGGCGAAGAAGGCCGCTGCAAAGAAGACCGCGGCGAAGAAGGCTGCGCCTGCGAAGAAGGCTGCCGCCAAGAAAACCGCTGCGAAGAAGGCCGCGCCTGCGAAGAAGGCCGCTGCGAAGAAGACCGCCGCCAAGAAGGCTGCCCCTGCGAAGAAGGCCGCTGCGAAGAAGGCTGCCCCTGCGAAGAAGGCTGCCGCGAAGAAGGCTGCGCCTGCTACGCCTGCTGCCCCTGCGGCGCCCGCTGCCTCGCCGGCCGCGCCGGGCGTCAAGACGGCACTGAACCCGGCTGCGGCTTGGCCGTTCCCGACGGGCTCGCGTCCGTAAGCGTCGTTGCAGGAAAGCGCGGCCGCGGCGTGGTTGTCGCGGCCATGCAGTTAAAAACCCGTCACCAGCTACCGGTGACGGGTTTTTTTATGCAGCGTCCGAGCATCGCATCCGCCCGTCGCGCTCTGCGACAGCCCAGCTGCGCCACCGACGCGCGCGGCTCAGTGCGTGACGCGCGTTACGCCGCCGCTCGAAAGCAGCCGCACGCGATCTCCTGCTTGGAAGATTTCGCCGGTCGCGCTTTGCGTGATGGCGCGCAAGTCGCCGTTGTCGAGCCGGACGGTGATCTCTACCCCGGAACGCTTGGCGACGCCATTCTCGACGGCATTGCCCGCGACCGCGCCGACGAGACCGCCGGCAATGGCTGCGAGAATCGACCCCTTTCCGCCGCCGATCGTACTGCCCGCGACCGCGCCGGCAGCACCGCCACCGAGTGCGCCGATTCCGGTCGGCTGGCCGTTGTTGGAGCTGATCGTCACGCCCCTGACGCTTTCGACGGTACCCATGCGCACGGTTTGCTCGCGCTGCGCCTGGCCGGCGGTGTAGACGTCGGCCGAGCTGCTGTTGTAGGCGCACCCCGTCATCGCCAGTGCGCTGACGAGCACCGTGGCGAATGCCACACGAGCCGATGTTTTCATTTTGTTTTGCTCCTCGAAGTATTACGGCAGGCGGTAACCGAACGCCTGCTCGAACCGCTCACTGATCTCATCGCGCGATGGCGAATAGGTTTGCGGGCCCGAATGTTCAATTTTGAGCGAGCCCATGAGACTTGCCAAGCGGCCCGTCGTGGCCCAATCGAAGCCACGTTCGATGCCGTATAGCAAGCCGCCGCGAAACGCATCCCCGCAGCCGGTCGGATCGACGACGCGTGCCGCCGCGACGACCGGAACGGTTTCACGGATTCCGGAATGATGGATGTGCGCGCCGTTTTCACCGTAGGTCACGATGAGCGCGTCAACGCGGCTGGCAATGTCGTCGAGCGTCCAGCCCGTCTTGTTGCAGACCAGTTTCGCTTCGTAGTCATTGACTGCGACGTATGTCGCGAGTTCAATGGCGCGCCGCAGTGCCTCGCCCGTGAAGAGCGGCAGGCCCTGACCTGGATCGAAGATGAACGGGATGCCGGCGGCCGCCAGTTTCTCCGTGTGCTGGACCATCCCCTCGAAGCCATCCGGTGCGACGATCGCAAGGCGGACGCCGGGCGCTTCGTCGGCGCGATTCAGGTGCGATTGCATCATCGCGCCCGGATGAAACGCGGTGATCTGGTTGTTGTCCAGGTCCGTCGTAATCATCGCCTGCGCGCAGTAGGCGTCCGGCACGATACGGACATGATCCGTTGCAAGGCCGAGGCTCGCGAAGCGATCGAGATACGGTTGCGCATCCATTGCGCCGAGCGTCGCCATGATGCGGGCGTCACCGCCCAGAAGGTTCAGCGCATAGGCGATGTTGCCCGCGCAGCCGCCGAATTCCCGGCGCATCGTGGGCACGAGAAAGCTGACGTTCAGGATATGGACCTGCTCGGGGAGGATGTGGTCGCGAAATCGCCCCTGGAAAGTCATGATGTTGTCGTAGGCGAGCGAGCCGCAGATCAGCGTAGCCAAGGCAGAAGTTCCTCGTTGGGTCGAAAGATGGGTCTGTCGGCAGTGCACCATGACAAAGCGCCGCGCTTTTACTGCGCGGCGCTGCGTCCATCAATGCACGGGCCTGTTACTTCAAAGCACCGAGGGCCGCGTCGTAGTTCGGCTCGTTCTTGATTTCCTCGACCAGCTGCGCGTGCACGACTTTGTCGTTCTCGTCGATGACGACGACCGCACGCGCCGTCAATCCGGCAAGCGGCCCGCTCTCGATATCGACCCCGTACGCCTGTGCGAACGCCGGCGTGCGGAACGTCGATGCGGTGACGACGTTCTCGATGCCTTCGGTCGTGCAAAAGCGCGTTGCGGCGAACGGCAGATCGCCCGACACGACGATCACGGCGGTATTGGCGAGCTTCGCCGCGGCTTCGTTGAACTTGCGCGTGGAGGTCGCGCAGGTGGGCGTGTCGAGGCTCGGGACGATGTTCAGCACTTTGCGCTTGCCGGCGAAATCGGCCAGCGTGACCGGCTTCAGATCCTTGCCGACAAGCGAGAATTCGGGCGCCTTTTGGCCCACCGACGGAAACGTGCCGCCGACTTCGATGGCGTTGCCGCCCAGCGTAACTTGACTCATGTTGTGCTCCGGAAATTCGACTCGGGTTATCGCGGTTGCGACTAAAGGGCCGACCGGCCTCGCGCCGGCTGGCCCGCGGTTGTCCTACTACGGGTAGAAAATCTGCACGCGGAAGTTCGTGGCGATGGCGTTGCCGCTATCGAGCCGCACGATCATCGTTTGCGAGGTGCGCGGCGGCAAGCCGTTCGCGAGCGTCGTGCCGGGCGGCAGATAGTCTTGCGGCCATAATACGCGCCGGATCGCGACCTCGTTCTTCGCGTCGAAGAGCGTCAGCTCGATGGCCGGATACGCGAGCGCGACGCTGTAACGGTTGCGCAAAGGCACGCGCAATTCGAGTTTGTGCGGGCCGTCGATCTGGCGCAAGTCCGAGGCCTCGACTTGCAGGCCATCGATGTCGCGCGGTGGTGAAATCAGGCAGCCGAACTGCGCGCATACGCGGACGAACAGCGGCTGCGATCCGGGCCAATAGACCATCACGGTTTCGCGTTGCCACCAGGCAAGCTGCGCGACGAGCAGCACCGCGAGTGCGAGAGACAGCAACGTACCGAGGACGCCGCGCAAAAAGTGCCGCGGGGCATTCGCGCGCCTTTCCCGTGTCACGGCGAAATGCGGGCCTCCATCGGCTGGTGTTGCGCTCGGTATCCCGAAGCCCTCGCCAACGGACGCGGTGTGCGACGGGCCGGGCTCGGCATGTGGCGGAATGCGAAAGCGCGGTTCCGGGTCGGCCTCCCATCGCGGGACAGCCGGCTCATGGGGTGCGAATCGCGGCTCGTCATCGGGCAGGGGGCTGGGCGATTCGGGCTCGGCGCGATGCGGCGGTTCCCGATGGGGCTCGTCGTGCGGGGCTTCGTTGCGCAGCGGTTCATGCTGCGGCTCGGCAAAGGATTCGGACAGAGGCGAGAGCGTCGGTTCACGATGCTCGCCCAACGGCACCTCATGCGGCACGGAATTCATCCGATGGCCAAGATCCGGCGTTTCGTGCGTTTCGTGAACAGCGAGCGGTGCGGTGGGGACTTCGATCGTCGTTTCGGCCGGCGTCTCGGCCGATGGAATCTCGGGCGCCACAGCGGCCGCTTCGAAGCCGGCCTCGGGTTCAGTCGCGTGCGAGGGCGCTGCCTGGGCGGGAGCCGGCGTCTCAGCCGGTGGCTCCTGCGGTTGCCGTTCGGGCGAGGCCTCAGCGGGCGCGTGCTCGCTGGTTTCCGAGCCGGCCGCGGGACCGAGCAGGTTTTGCGATGCGTCGAATACTTCCTGGCAATGCCCGCAACGCACGCGCCCGTGGGAGCGGGCGAGCTGTGCGTCCTGTACGCGGAAGACCGTTTCGCAGTGGGGACAGCGGGTGGCAAGAACCATAATGGACCGTGGCCGGCCGCAAGGACCGGTGCGTGGATCGATACGCTATTCTAAAGGCTTTCCCTGCGTACCCCCGATACGTCGCGGGTTCCCGTCAGACAAACCCAGCCATCGAGTTCGCGCCAGACGCCGAGTTCGAGCCACGGCGCATACGCGGCGGCAACTTCATCGGCTTGTCGCGCCAGCACGCCCGAAAGCGCGAGCCGGCCACCCGGTTTGACCTTCGACGCAAGCATGGACGCCATCAGCTTGAGCGGGTTGGAGAGAATATTCGCGACGACGATATCGAATGCTTGGGCAGGGCACGCATCGGGCAACGCGAACGTGACATCGGCCCGATTGCGCGCGCTGTTGTCCCGCGCCGATTCGACGGCTTGCGGGTCGATATCGATGCCGAAGACCGGATCCGCGCCGCATTTTTTGGCGAGGATCGCCAGAATACCCGAGCCGCAGCCGTAGTCGAGCAGGGACTGGCCGAGCGTCACCGATTGCTCGATCCATTCCATGCAAAGCCGTGTCGTGGGGTGGCTGCCCGTGCCGAACGCTAGGCCGGGATCGAGTTCGAGTATGAGCGCGTTCGGATCGGGCGCCGCGTGCCACGACGGCACGACCCAGATGCGCTCGCCGATGGCGATCGGTTCGAATTGCGACTGCGTGAGCCGTACCCAATCCTGGTCCTCGACCTCACGGACATCGAAATGCGGCACGGTAGCCAGCGCGAGCACATTGGCCGCGGCTGTGGCCAGCACGGCGGGATCGTGTTCAGGTGCAAGCAGTGCGACCACGCGTGAGCGCTGCCACGCTGTGCGCTGCGGGGTGAGACCCGGTTCGCCGAAAAGCGGCTGCTCGTCGGGCGTATCGGCATCGGCGTCTTCCACCGACACCGACAGCGCGCCGAGATCGATCAGCGCATCGGAGTATGCCTCCGCTTGTGCGCGATCGAGCTCGACGATCAGTTCCCGGTAGGCCATCTCAGTATCATTCCCGATGAGGGCGTCGCCGCTCACGCTTCTTCCGGCGCAGCCTGCTGCTTTTCCGCGAGGCGGTGTTCGAGATAATGGATGCTCGTGCCGCCTTCGACGAAGCCGCGGTCGAACATCAGTTCGCGATGCAGCGGAATGTTCGTCTGAATGCCCTCGACGACCATCTCCGACAGCGCGATGCGCATGCGGCGAATAGCCTGCTCACGGGTTGCGCCGTAGGCGATCAGCTTGCCGATCATCGAATCATAGTTCGGCGGAACGAAATAGCCATTGTAGGCGTGCGAATCGACGCGAATGCCCGGCCCGCCGGGCACGTGCCACGAGGTGATGCGGCCCGGCGACGGTGTGAACTTGAACGGGTCTTCCGCATTGATCCGGCATTCGATCGCATGGCCCCGAAAGACGATGTCGCGCTGGCGGAACGCGAGCTTCTCGCCCGCGGCGACGCGAATCTGTTCCTGAACGATGTCGATTCCGGTGATGAGTTCCGTGACCGGATGCTCGACCTGAACGCGCGTATTCATTTCGATGAAGTAGAACTCGCCGTTCTCATAGAGGAACTCGAACGTGCCGGCGCCCAGATAGCCCATCTTTTTGCACGCGTCGGCGCAGCGATCGCCGATCCGATCGATGAGGCGGCGCGCGATGTTCGGCGCCGGCGCTTCTTCGATCACTTTTTGATGGCGGCGTTGCATGGAGCAGTCGCGCTCGCCGAGCCAGACGGCGTTCCTGAACGAATCGGCGAGCACCTGAATTTCGATGTGACGCGGATTCTCGAGAAACTTCTCCATGTAGACCTGCGGGTTGCCGAACGCACGGCCGGCTTCCTCGCGGGTCGTATTCACGGCGTTCACCAGCGCGGCTTCGGTATGCACGACGCGCATGCCGCGCCCACCGCCGCCGCCCGCGGCCTTGATGATGACGGGATAGCCGACCGCACGCGCGATCTTGACGATCTCTTTCGGGTCGTCGGGCAGTGCGCCTTCCGATCCGGGCACGCAGGGCACCCCCGTTTTGATCATCGTTTGTTTGGCGATGACCTTGTCGCCCATCATGCGGATGGTCTCGGGGCGCGGGCCGATGAAAGTGAAGCCCGATTGCTCGACGCGCTCGGCGAAATCCGCGTTCTCCGACAGGAATCCGTACCCCGGGTGGATGGCTTCGGCGTCGGTCACCTCGGCCGCGCTGATGAGCGCCGGCATATTCAGATAGCTCTGGGGCGACGGTGCGGGGCCGATGCAGACGGCCTCGTCGGCGAGCTTCACGTACTTCGCTTCCCTGTCCGCCTCGGAGTAGGCGACAACCGTCTTGATGCCCAGTTCGCGGCACGCGCGCTGGATGCGCAGAGCGATTTCGCCGCGATTGGCAATGAGAATTTTTTCAAACATGGCGATGGTTGGACTCTTCAATGGGCGCCGTGCGCGCCTCATGGGGAATGCGGCGGCCGGAGGGGCGAGCGTGGCGCACGACGTCAGCCGGCGGGGCGTGCGGCTCGCGCGTGGCTTGCCGGTTTCAGCCGATCACGAAGAGCGGTTGGCCGTATTCGACGGCCTGCCCGTTTTCGGCCAGGACTTCCTTGACGACGCCGTCCTTGTCGCTTTCTATCTCGTTCATGAGCTTCATCGCTTCGATGATGCAAAGGGTCTGGCCTTCCTTGACGGTATCGCCGATCTTGACGAACTCGGCAGCGCCCGGCGAAGGCGCGCGGTAGAACGTGCCCACCATCGGCGACGTGACGACGTGGCCTTGCGGTTGGGCGGCGACCGGCGCCGGAGCGGCGGCAGCATCGAGGGGGGCGGCGCTGGCTGCGGGCGCCGCGGCCATCTGTGGGCTGTAGGAGGTGGAGGGCTGAACGTAAACCGGCGGCGCATTCTTGACGATGCGGACTTTGCCCTCGCCTTCGGTCACTTCGAGCTCGGAGATGCCCGATTCGGAGACGAGGTCGATCAAAGTTTTCAGCTTACGTAGATCCATAGGGAATCCCCTTGTTTGTTGCACGAGGCGCCGGCCCGCAGCCCGCGCCGATTGGTGTTGTTGAGAGTCAGCTGCGCTCGCCGGCGGCGAGCCGGTCGAGCGCAAACTCGAGCGCGTACAGATATCCCTTCCACCCGAAGCCGCAGACGACGCCTTCGGCCACATCGGAGAAATAGGAGTGATGTCTGAACGGCTCGCGCCGGTGCACGTTCGAGAGGTGAATCTCGACGAATGGAATATCGACGCCCTTGAGCGCATCGCGGATCGCGACGCTCGTATGGGTGTAGGCGGCCGGATTGATGAGCACGAATTCGACGCCCTCCGCGCGGGCAGCATGGATGCGATCGACGATCTGCCCTTCGTGATTGCTCTGGAAGGTGGCGAGCTCGACCCCGGCAAGCTTGGCCCGTTCGACGAGCGCCTCGTCGATCTGCTGCAGCGTCACGTTGCCGTACACACCCGGCTCGCGCGTGCCGAGCAGGTTCAAGTTGGGGCCGTGCAGTACCAGCAGTCGTGTCATGGTGGCTTGTCTTTCCGCGGAATTGCGCGAACTTTAGCGCTGTTTAGCGAAACTTGTCCAGCAACAACGGTTGTGGTGGCGGAAACGGCAGGGCTGCCGAGTGGGCCCGGCGCCGCCGGCGTTCGCTAAATTCCGGCAACGCGCGCGCCCATGCGCCGAACTTCCGTTAAGTTGTGCGTAAAGTGAGGGTTCGCATTATATGGCATCGAGCGCGCGGCGCAGCTCGGCGGGTGTGACTTCCCCTAATTTTGTCGAACGTACGGCGCCGTTCGCGTCAATTACGACCGTAAAGGGGAGGCCGCCGGCTGTGTTGCCGAAGCGTCGCGCGATGTCGGCGCCGCCGAATCCGCTGACGTAGACCGGGTAGTCCACCGGGACTTTCTGCAAGAAGGTCTGGATGTTTTGCTGCGAATCCACGCCGATGCCGACGAACCTCACGCCCTTGCCGGCATATTGGCGCGCGAGGCCTGACAGCGCCGGCATTTCTCGGACGCAAGGCGCGCACCATGACGCCCAGAAATTGACCACGAGCACCTTCCCCTTGAACGGCGCCAGCTTCTCTGGTGTGCCGTCGGGCGCCGTCAGCGCGCTGGCGAAGAGTTGCGATACGGCATCGGGTTGCACCTCGCCCGGCGCGGCCCTGTCTTGCGCGGCGAGCGCCTGGGGCGCCGATGCCTCGGGCTTCGTGGGCGTACCGCCGCGTAATGCGTGGGACGCCATGAGGCCGATGGCGGCAAGCGCGATCAGTGCGAGCGCTGCGCCGGCAAGTCGATTCTTCATCGTCTTCGATCCCAAATTCGGTCAATCGCCGGAGCGCCCCGGCGGTGCGGCCCGGTCCCGGTCTACGCCATCGAGTAGGGCCCGGACGGCCTCCGCGTTGGCGCGCGGCGCCCGACCGCGCGCGTCGGCACGGACGGCGCCGCGCAGGTCGTCGGTGTCGTAAAGCGCGATGTGCATTCCGACCGGCGGTTCGTGGGCCGTAGCGCGTGCGAGAAAGCTCAGCGTCTCCACGCTGCCGCGACCTCCGAAATGGCGCGTCTCCGAAACGTCATACTGGACGTTCGCATTGAGCAGGTGAATGGCGACTTCTTTCGGATTGTCGCAAAACACCTGCAAATGGATATCCGAGTGTTCGCCCGCCGTGCCGTTCAACACCGCGCCGGTCAGATAAGGATTGAATGCCGCGAGCCGCTCCATCCAATCGAGCGCGACTTCGCGCAGATGGCGGAGCACTGCAGGCTGACTCTCGGACTGGAAGATGGACTGGTACTCGCGGATTTCCTCTTCGATCTGATCGTTGTCGGGCAACCATTCGCCCGCCACACGCGTTTGTCCGAGCACCTGCCGCGCCGCTTTGCGCTTCGCGCTGGCGTAGTCGAGCCCTTCCTCCGCGATCAGCCGCGCCGCGGCGATCGCAATCTCTTCCCGCACCCGCTGCGGGTCTGCATGAAATCGGCGAACCATCAGGCAATCATACCCGATCGGCGCGCGACGGCCGTCCGGCGCGCTGCCGCACGAGAGGCGTCGGGTACAATAACGGCCTTTTCCGAGATGCGCTCGAGCGAGCCGCGGCGCCCGAGCAGGGTCGCCGCGCCGATGCCCGGGGGCTGCTCCTCCTTTTTTTGCGACATCACCCGCGCTCGGCGGCACCTTATCGTTATGCACATCCATATTCTCGGCATCTGCGGCACGTTCATGGGCGGTCTCGCGGTACTCGCGCGCGCCGCGGGCCATACGGTCACGGGATGCGACGCCGGCGTCTATCCGCCGATGAGCACCCAGCTCCAGGCGCAGGGCATCGAACTCGTCGAAGGGTATGGCGCCGAGCAGCTCGATCTCGCCCCCGATCTTTTTGTCATCGGCAATGTCGTGACGCGCGGCAACCCGCTCATGGAAGCGATTCTCGATCGCGGCCTGCCCTATGTGTCGGGGCCGCAGTGGCTCGGCGAGCATGTATTGGCCGGCAAGTGGGTGTTGGCCGTGGCCGGCACGCACGGCAAGACCACGACGAGCTCCATGCTCGCCTGGCTGCTCGAGGATGCGGGGCTGAATCCGGGCTTTCTCATTGGCGGCGTGCCACTCAATTTCGGCGTCTCCGCGCGACTGACCGATTCGAGTTTCTTTGTGATCGAGGCGGACGAGTACGACACGGCTTTCTTCGACAAGCGCTCGAAGTTCGTCCACTACCGTCCGCGCACGGCCGTGCTCAACAACCTCGAATACGATCACGCCGATATCTTTCCTGATCTCGCCGCTATCGAGACGCAATTCCACCACCTGGTGCGTACTGTGCCTAGCGTCGGACGTCTCATCGTCAATGGCCGGGACGCCGCGCTCGAGCGCGTGCTGGCCCGCGGCGTATGGAGCGAGGTCGAGCGCTTCGGCGTCGAGGGCGGATGGGTCGCGCGGCCGGCGGCCGAGGGCGTCGAGGTCGACGAGAGTTTCGCCGTTTATCGGCAGGGCGAGCGCGAAGGCGTCGTGCAGTGGCAGGTGCAAGGCGAACATAATCGCTTGAATGCGCTGGCGGCCATCGCGGCGGCGCGGCATGTCGGCGTGCCGGCCGCTCAGGCTGCGTGCTCGCTGTCGGCGTTTCGCAACGTCAAAAGGCGAATGGAGGTGCGCGGCAGTGTCGATGGCGTGACGGTCTACGACGACTTTGCGCATCACCCCACCGCGATCGAGACGACGATCGCGGGCTTGCGCACCCGCATCGGCGAGCAGCATGCGCGCATCCTGGCGGTGCTCGAGCCGCGCTCGAACACGATGAAGCTTGGCGTCATGAAGGCACAGTTGCCGATCAGTCTCGCCGATGCAGATCAGGTGTTTGGTTACGGCGCGCCAAGCGGGCGCGATGCGTTGGGCTGGGATCTCGCCGCCGCGCTCGCGCCGCTCGGCGCCAAGGCCCGGGCCTTCGACGATCTCGATGCGCTCGTCGCCGCGGTCACCGCAGCGGCGCGGCCGGGCGATCATATCCTCGTCATGAGCAACGGCGGATTCGGCGGCGTGCACCAAAAGCTGCTCGACGCGCTCGGGCGTCGCGCGAATGGGCGCGAGCGGAGCCCCACGTGATTCTTTATCTGCACGGCTTTCGTTCTTCGCCGAATTCGTTCAAGGCGCGTCTTTTGGCGGCCCGCCTGGCGGAGCTGGGCCGTGCCGACGAGTGGCGCTGTCCGATGTTGCCCGTATCGCCGCTCGACGCGGTCGCGCTCGTCGAAAAGACGCTCGTGGGCGCCACGGACGTCACGCTGATCGGCAGTTCGCTGGGCGGCTACTATGCGACCTACCTCGCCGAAAAGCACGGCTGGCGCGCGGTATTGCTGAACCCGGCCGTGTTGCCGCAGCGCGATCTCTCGTCGTACCTCGGCGAGCAGCCGCTTTGGCATGGCGGCGGCAGTATCGTCGTTACGCCGCGCCATCTCGAGGAGCTCGGAATGATCGGGGTGGCGTCCGTGACGCGGCCGGAACGCTATTATCTGATCGCCGCCACAGGCGACGAGGTGCTCGACTATCGAGACATGCTCGCGCACTATCCGGGCGCCCGAACGAAGCTGATCGAAGGCGGCGATCATGCGATCAGCGATTTTGCGGATCATGCGGACGACGTGCTCGCCTTTTGCGGGGTCGCGCCGGCTCGCAGCGCTTGAGCTGCGCTCGAGGCGAGTTCGAGCGGAGTTCGAGAAGGGCTCCAGGCGCGCCGCGCTATCCGATGAATTGACACCGCAGCGGGCGCGCGATTTGCGTAACGCCTGCACGCTGCCGAAAACAAGTCTCCAGCGAGAATATCGAGTGAACGTTTTTTTTGAGGAATCGGGCGGATTGAAGGCGGGCAGCGTGCTGTCGCGACAAGGCGATGCGCTGCAAGTCGAACTGCCGGGCGGCCGGCGCACGAAAGTGCGCGCCAAGGATGTGCTGATCGAGTTCGGCGAGCCCGCGGCCGGCGAGTTGTTGCAGAAGGCGGATACAGCGGCGCAGCAGATCGATCTCGATTTCCTGTGGGAATGCGCTCCGCCGGACGAATTTCCTTTCGCGGCGCTCGCCGACGAATATTTCGGCGCCTCGGCCGGGCCTGTCGAGCGCGCCGCGCTCGTCTTGCGCCTGCAGGGCGCGCCCGTGTATTTCCGCCGCAAGGGGCGCGGGCTTTATCAGCGCGCGCCCGAGGAACAGCTCAAGATGGCGCTCGCCGCGCTCGAGCGAAAGCGTCAGCAGGCACTCGTCCAAGCCGGCTACGAGGAAGAGCTCAAGGCGGGACGCCTGCCCGCGGCATTCAATGGCAAGGCGCTCGCGCTGCTGACGAAACCCGATAAGAATTCGATCGAATACAAGGCGCTCGAAGCGGCCGCCGCGGCGCGCGGAGTGTCCCAGGCGCGGCTCATGCTCGAGTGCGGCGGCGTCGCATCGGCGCGCGCGCTGCACGAAGCGCGGTTTCTGTCCGAATATTTTCCGCATGGAACGGGCTTTCCGAGCGTCGTGCCCGGGCCGGTGCCCGACGATCTGCCGACGGCTCAGGTCGAGGCGTTCTCGATCGACGACATCACGACGACGGAGATCGACGACGCGTTTTCCGTCGAGATTCTTGCCGATGGGCGCGTGCGCGTGGGCATCCATATCGCGGCGCCCGCACTTGGCATCACGCGCGGCGACGCGGTGGACGCCATCGCGCGCGCGCGCCTGTCGACCGTCTATATGCCCGGCGACAAGATCACGATGCTGCCCGATGAGGTCGTCGACGTTTTCACGCTCAAGGAGGGCGGCCTGCGTCCGGCCTTGTCCCTTTACGTCATCGTCGATCGCGCGACGCAGGATATCGTCGCGACGGAAACGCGCGCCGAACGCGTCTTCGTGAAAAGCAATCTCCGGCACAACACGCTCGATGCGCAGGTGACGGAGGAGGCGCTCGCCAAAGGCGAAGGCGACTATCCGCACAAAGAGGAGATCGCGATTCTCTGGCCGCTCGCGCAGGCGCTCTTCGAAAAACGCCAGGCTGCGCGCGCGGGCTATGGGCTCCGACGCGAAGTGTTCGGCAACACCGACTACAACTTCTATGTCGACGGCGAACATGTGACGATCACGCCCCGCCGGCGCGGCTCGCCGCTCGATCTCATCGTCGCCGAGCTGGCGATCCTCGCGAACTCGAGCTGGGGCGCGTTTTTGCACGATCACGGCGTGCCCGGCATCTATCGTACGCAGCGCACGTTCGCCGCCGCGGGGCCGAAACGCACGCGTATGCAGACGAGCGCCGCGCCCCACGAGGGGCTCGGCGTCGCGCAATACGCATGGAGCACGTCGCCGTTGCGCCGCTATGTGGATCTCGTCAACCAATGGCAATTGCTGGCCTGCGTGCAGCACGGCGTGACGGCCAAACTCGTCGCACCGTTCAAGCCGAAGGACGCCGATCTTTTTGCAATCGTGCAAGGCTTCGACGACACCTATTCCGCCTATGCCGACCACCAGCGGCGCATGGAGTACTTCTGGTGTCTGCGCTGGATCACACAGGAGGGCAAGCGTGAAGTCGTCGCCGTGGTCGTGAAGGGCGATCTCGTGCGTCTGGAGGAAGTGCCGCTGCTGTTACACGTGCCCGGTCTCGGTGTACATGCGCGCGGTACGCGCGTGGTGCTCGAAGTGATGTCGGTCGACGAGTTGACGGTTGAAGCATCGGTGCGTCCGACTCGTGTGCTCGACGCGCCTGGATTGGCAGCGGGCGCAGGCGACGAGCTCGAGGCGGGCGAGGACGAGCAGCTCGACGACGTCGTCGATCCGGCGGATGCATCGGACGCCTCCGCCGAGAGCGAAGAAGAGGCGCGAGCCGAAGGCGGTGAGGGCGACGCAGGCGAAGCGGGCGCACAGAGCGAGCAGCGAGGCGAGCCGGACGCTGACGGTGACGGTGACGCCGGAGCGGATGGCGCGCGCGTTTCGGGCGCGGGGCAGTCGATGGGCCCGTCGAGCCGTGCGACCCACCTGACCGAGTGAGCACGATGGAACCGATCGAACTCCCAGCGATCGCTCCGGCTACGGAGGGTCGCGAACTCTATGCCGTCGTGGGCAATCCTGTTGCGCACAGCAAGTCGCCGTTCATTCACGCGCGTTTTGCCGGGCAGACGGGAGAGCCCGTCGAATATCGCCATCTGCTAGCGCCGATCGGGGGATTTGCCGACACGGTACGTGCATTCATCGCCGCTCGGGGACGGGGCCTGAATGTCACCGTGCCGTTCAAGCTCGAAGCGCATGGGCTGGCCGACCGGCTGTCCGCGCGCGCCGAGGCGGCTGGCGCGGTCAATACGCTGCGCGTCGACAGCGACGGCCTGTACGGGGACAACACCGACGGCGTGGGTCTCGTGCGCGATATCGAGTCGAACCTCGGAGTCCGTCTTGCGGGTGCGCGCATTCTGCTGCTCGGCGCGGGCGGCGCGGCGCGCGGCGTCATTCTGCCGATACTGGCGCGCTCGCCGGCTGAATTGACGATCGTCAATCGCACGGCCGCGAAGGCCGATGCGCTCGTCGACCGATTCCGTACTGCCGCGAACGATGCGGGTTGCACGCTCGGCGGCGGCGGCCCGCAGGCGGCTGCCCCGCGCGCGTACGATATCGTCGTCAATGCTACGGCGGGCAGCCTCGACGCGGCGCTGCCCGAATGCGATGCGCGCGTTTTCGGCGCCGGCACACTCGCCTACGACATGATGTACGGCACGCAACCGACTGTTTTCATGCGCCATGCCGAATCGCTCGGCGCGCGCGCGGCGGACGGTCTCGGCATGCTGGTCGAGCAGGCGGCCGAGTCCTTCTTCGTCTGGCGCGCGGTGCGGCCGGCGAGCGCACCCGTGCTCGCCGAGTTGCGCGCAACGCTGGCCGCCGCGCGCGCATGAAGCGCGGTGGCGGCTCGCCGGGCCCGGCCCGCTGGGCCGTTTATGCGGTTTCGGTTGCCGTTGCCGCGTGGCTTGGAACGCAGGCCTATTACTTCGCGCAGATTGCCGTGTGGACGTTCGTCAATCCGCGATCGACTGCGTTCATGCGCTCCGATGCGTGGCGTCTTGCCGCGGACCGCCCCGACTTGTCGATCGCGCATGAATGGGTTCCCTACGACAAGATTTCGCGCAATCTGAAGCGAGCCATCATTGCGTCTGAAGACGCCAACTTCGTCAACAACAGCGGCTACGAGACGGATGCGATCCTGCAGGCTTGGGAGCGCAACAAGTCGCGCGGCAAGATCGTCGCGGGCGGCTCGACGATCACCCAGCAGCTCGCGCGTAACCTCTTTCTCTCGCGCGAGAAGAGCTACGTGCGTAAAGGGCAGGAATTCATCGTTACGTGGATGCTCGAAACGCTGATGGACAAGCAGCGCATCTTCGAGATCTATCTGAACTCGGTGGAATGGGGCAATGGCGTCTACGGCGCGCAGGCAGCCGCACGCTACTACTACCGCGTTTCCGCGGATCGGCTCACCGCCTGGCAAGCGGCGCGGCTCGCCGTCATGCTCCCGCGGCCGAAGTATTTCGACGAACATCGGTCGTCGGGCTATCTGGCGCAGCGCGCGGCGGTCATCGCTCGGCGCATGGGGGCCGCGGAAGTGCCGCGCTGAGGCGTTCCCGGGTCGACCGTCGCCGCGCGCGCGTGCTCAGTCGTTCCGATGCGCCGCTGCTCAATTGCCTTCCCAGTAGCCGACGCCGGCTTCCTTGCGCGAGACGAAACGGAAGACGGTGGAGGGCGCGCCAGCGCGACCCGGTAGTTCGGCGAGCAGGCCGAATTTGCCCGAGTCGGGATATTCCACCACTTCGGGCAGACTCATCGTGCTCACCGCCAGATACCGCAATTCCGACTCGCCCGTATTCACGATCTGATGGGCAGCATCTTCGCCGCCAGGCGGGCACGCGATGACATCGCCGGCGCGGATCGGATAGCGCGCCTCGCCGATCCGTATCTCTCCCGTACCTTCGAGCACGAAAAACATTTCCTCGTTGACCGAATGGCTGTGACACGGAAACGCCCGCTTGCCGGGCGGCACAGCCGTCACGTTGTAGCCGAGCTTGCGGGCACCGATTGCTCGCCCGATCTGGCCGATCCGAACCTCCCCGTAACGGTCGTTCATCGATTCTGGCGGTGCGAAGGCGGCGGGCCGCGGTGAGAGTTCGACGTCGGCAAGATTGATGATCGGTTTCATTTCGTGGTCCTCGAAAGGGGCAGGCCCGGGGAAGAGAGAAGCTGCTCAATATAGAACACGTACGCGCGGCCGGCGCTCATCTCCCCCTATCGAGCCTTCGCGGTACGCAATCGCCGGCATGACCGTATGCGCGAATAATCCCAATATATGGACGTTGAACTCATATGTTGAACAGTCGAAGGCGGCCGCCTACAATCTCGACGAAATGACATGGGAGACAGCGATGAACCCCCCCGAACAAGCGGCGCATACGCCCGACGGGCCGGATACGCCGGATATACCGGAAACGCCGGGCGGCGCAGCCTTGGCCGCCGCGCTCTCCTCGCGCGCCGGTGCGGACGAAATCAGCCTTTCGGGTACCCCGCTCGACATCGCGAACCAGCAGGCCGGCACGCAGACACTGCTGCGCGGTCTGGCGATTCTCGAAGCCGCGGCCGCGGGCGCGCACGACATGCGTGCATTCGCCGCGGTGCTGGGCACCTCGCGCAGCACCACGCATCGTCTGTTGAACAGCCTCGTGCAGGCGCGGTATCTGCGTCAGACGCCCGCGGGCTATTTGTTGGGACCGAAGCTGATCGAGCTCGGTACCATCGCGCTCGAGCAAATGCCGCTGACGGCGGTGGCGCGGCCCCACCTCGAGCGGCTCGCGCAAGCCACGCTCGATACGATCCACCTGGGCGTACGCGATGGCGACGACGTTCTCTATATCGACAAGATTTCCGGCCAACGCGGACTCGAAATGCGTTCGCGCGTCGGACACCGGATGCCGCTGGCGTCGACAGGGATCGGCAAGGCACTGATGCTCGATTTGAAGCCGGACGATTGGGAGCGGCTTTTCGACGTCTCGCGTCGGGCGCTCGCGGGCGTGACGTTCAAACCCGAGAATCGGCCCGACAAACCGCTCTTCCTGCACCGCATGGTGCGCTATGCCGCGGGCGGATTCACGTTCGATCTCGAAGAAAACGAGACTTCGATCCGCTGCGTGGCGGGACCGGTGCGCGATGCGTCGGGTGCGATCGTCGCGGCCGTCTCGGTTGCCAGCACGGTTCCGTACATGTCGCTCGAACGCATGGACGAACTCGTGCCGCTCGTGCAGCGCGAGGCACGTGGGATCTCCGAGGAACTCGGCTGGCGCGCGCCCCAGGGAACACGGCGGATCAAACGATGACCGGATCGCATTCGACATTTGCCGAGCCGGCACTGATCGGGCTCGATTGGGGCACGACGTCGCTGCGCGCCTATCTTTTCGATGCGCAAGGCAACGTACTCGCCACCCGCGCATCGACTGCCGGAATCATGAACTTGCCGCGGCCCGGCGGCTTCGACGTCGCGTTCGAAGCCGTCGCAGCAGAGTGGTTCGAGGCCTTCCCCGATCTGCCGGCGATCGCCGCGGGCATGGTCGGCAGCGCTCAAGGTTGGCGCGAGGCGCCCTATGTCGATACGCCCGCCACGGCGCGGGAGCTCGTTGCGGGCATCGTCGATGTCTCGACGGCGCGCGGAGTCGTGCTTCACATCGTACCGGGCGTGATCGAGCGCGGCGAACTGCCGAACGTCATGCGCGGAGAAGAGACGCAGATCGTCGGGGCGCTCGCAAGCGATGCCGCGCTCGGTGCAAACGGCGCGGCGGCGCTCGTCGGATTGCCGGGCACGCACGCGAAGTGGGCCGTGGTGCGCGGCGAACGCATCGAAGCCTTTCATACCTTCATGACGGGCGAGCTCTTTGCCGCGTTGCGCGATCACACGATACTCGGCCGCACGATGACGCAGCCGGCCAAGCCCGACACGGAAGCATTCCTGCGCGGCGTCACGGTGGCGAAGAACGCCGATCATGCGGGGCTGCTGGCGACGATCTTCAGCACGCGAACGCTGGGCCTCACCGCGCAGTTGCAAGCGGACCAGCAGCCCGACTATCTATCCGGGCTCCTGATCGGGCACGAACTGGCCGGCCTTCGGGCGGTGCTGGCCTCGCGAGGCGAGGGGCTCGAGAACGAGGCCCTGCGGCTGATCGGGGAGCCCGCACTGTGCGAGCGGTACCGACTCGCGCTGGCGGAATTCGGCAGCGCGAATGCCGCGATCGTCGAGCATGCGGCCGAGCGCGGATTATGGCGCATCGCCGTGCAAGCCGGGCTCGTCGGCGGCGCGGCAGCGCCGGCCGCGAACGCGGTCGGCACCACGGACCTGGGCCGCTGAGCGGCGCATCACGACATCGACGGAACACGACATGGTTACGACCGACCCTAACACCACCGATCTCGACCTGCCTGCACCATACCGGCCGCACCCACGCTTTGCCGCCGCGTTCGCCGCTTGCCCGCTGATCGCAATCTTGCGCGGCATCGAACCGGGAGAAGCCCGCGAGCACGGGCGTGCGCTCTATGACGCGGGGTTTCGGGTCATCGAAGTGCCGCTGAATTCGCCGGCGCCGTTCGAGAGCATTGCGGCGATACGCACGGCGCTGCCGCACGATGCGATCGTCGGGGCCGGGACCGTATTGCGGCCCGAGCTCGTCGGTACGCTGGCCGGCGCAGGCGGCGAGCTCGTCGTCATGCCGCATGCGGATGCGGCGGTCATTCGTGCGGCAAAGGCCGCGGGACTGGCATGCACGCCGGGCGTGGCCACGCCGACCGAGGCATTTGCGGCGCTCGCGGCCGGTGCCGATGCACTGAAGATGTTCCCCGCCGAGCAGCTCGGCGCGCATGTGGTCAAAGCATGGCGGGCGGTCGTGCCCAAGCGCGTACCGATCGTACCGGTGGGGGGCGTCTCGCCCGAGAACATGCAGCCGTTTCTCGCGGCGGGTGCGGACGGATTCGGGCTTGGCTCGGCGCTTTATCGCCCGGGTCAGGGTCCTGACGAAACCGCCGTGCGTGCGCGAGCATTCGCCGACGGACTGCGCGCGGCACGCGAAGGAGTCGCGCGATGAATCGGCTGGCCGGCAAAGTCGCGCTCGTGACCGGTGCCGGCCGGGGCATCGGCGCGGCCATCGCACGGGCATTCGCGGGCGAAGGCGCAGCGGTGCTGCTGGCCGAACTCGATACCGATGCCGGTGAAGCGAGCCGCGACGCGATCCAGCGCGAGCACGCCGGGGCGCGCGTGAAGGCGCATCGAACCGATGTGACCGACGCGGCCTCCGTGCGCGACGCGGTCGCGGCGGCGCAAGACGCGTTCGGCCCCATCGACGTGCTCGTCAATAACGCCGGCATCAATGTGTTTTGCGATCCGCTGACGATGACCGACGACGATTGGCGCCGGTGCTTCGCGGTCGATCTCGACGGAGTCTGGAACGGTTGCCGTGCGGTGTTGCCGGGCATGGTCGAACGCGGACGCGGTAGCATCGTCAATATCGCTTCGACGCATGCGTTCAAGATCATTCCCGGTTGTTTCCCGTACCCGGTCGCCAAGCACGGCGTGATCGGGCTCACGCGTGCGCTCGGTATCGAATACGCGGCGCGACAAGTGCGGGTGAATGCGATCGCGCCGGGCTACATCGAGACGCAGTTGACACTCGATTGGTGGAATGCTCAGCCCGACCCCGAGGCCGCGCGTCGCGCGACGCTCGCGTTGCAGCCGATGAAGCGAATCGGCCAGCCGGAGGAGGTGGCGATGACGGCGGTGTTTCTCGCATCGGACGAGGCGCCTTTCGTCAATGCGAGCTGCATCACGGTGGACGGGGGACGCTCGGCGCTCTACCACGATTGAGCGACGGGGCCGGCGGTGCCGAGGCAACTCGCATGCGGTATCCGGGCAGCAAGGAAAGCAGCAAGAAGGCAGCACGACAACAAATCATCGACATCGGATGACGCACCGGCCGCGTGAGTTATCCGACCAAGACAACGCGGCCCACACCTTCAATAGACAGGAGACACGCACATGAAGCGCAGAATATTCCTTTCGCTCGCAGCGGTTGCGGCAGGCGCGATGTTCGCCGCAGCGCCGGCTGCCCAGGCGGCCGACCCGGTGAAAATCGGCTTTCTCGTGAAGCAGCCCGAAGAGCCGTGGTTCCAGGATGAATGGAAATTCGCCGAGAGCGCTGCGAAGGAAAAGGGCTTCACGCTCGTGAAGATCGGCGCGCCCTCCGGTGAGAAGGTCATGAGCGCGATCGACAACCTGGCGGCGCAAAAGGCGCAGGGCTTCATCATCTGCACGCCGGACGTCAAGCTCGGGCCCGGTATCGTCGCGAAGGCGAAGGCGCACAACCTCAAGATGATGACGGTGGACGACCGTCTCGTCGATGGCAGCGGCAAGCCGATCGAAGCCGTGCCGCACATGGGCATCTCCGCCTACAACATCGGCAAGCAAGTGGGTGACGGCATCGCGGCCGAAATCAAGAAGCGCGGCTGGGACATGAAGGACGTCGGCGCCATCGACGTGACCTACGAGCAGCTGCCGACGGCTCACGATCGCACGACGGGCGCGACCGACGCGCTCGTTGCCGCGGGCTTCCCGAAAGCCAACGTGATCGCCGCGCCGCAAGCGAAGACGGACACGGAAAACGCCTTCAACGCCGCGAACATCGCGCTCACGAAGAATCCCCAGTTCAAGCACTGGGTCGCCTACGGCCTGAACGACGAAGCCGTGCTCGGCGCCGTGCGCGCAGCCGAGGGACGCGGCTTCAAGGCCGACAACATGATCGGCGTCGGCATCGGCGGTTCGGACTCGGCCTTGAATGAATTCAAGAAGCCGAACCCGACGGGCTTCTTCGGCACAGTCATCATCAGCCCGAAGCGTCATGGCGAAGAAACGTCCGATTTGATGTACACGTGGATCACGACGGGCAAGGAGCCGCCCAAGCTCACGCTGACGACGGGCATGCTCGCGACGCGGGATAACGTCGCGCAGGTGCGCGAGAAGATGGGCCTGGCCTCGAAGTAACCGTGGCGGCAGTCTCTGCGGACATGGGGCGGCGAAGCCCCATGTCGGCGGGGATCTTCAATCAGTACGAGGTGAAGCGACATGGCAGCAACGCTGCGTTTTGACAACATCGGCAAGGTCTTTCCGGGTGTGCGCGCGCTCGATGGCGTCTCGTTCGAGGTCGAGGCCGGGCAAGTGCATGGCCTCATGGGCGAAAACGGCGCGGGCAAGTCGACGCTGCTGAAAGTGCTCGGCGGCGAGTACCAGCCGGACTCGGGCCGCATCATGATCGATGGGCAGGAGGTGCACTTCTCGAGCGCGGCCGCTTCGATCGCCGCCGGCATTGCCATCATCCATCAGGAGCTCCAGTACGTGCCCGATCTGACGGTCACGGAAAACCTGCTGCTGGGCCGCCTGCCGAATGCGCTCGGGTTCGTCGACAAACGCGGCGCGCAGCGCTTCGTGCGCGAGCGGCTCGCCGCGATGGGCGTCGATCTCGATCCGAATGCGAAGCTCGGACGGCTCTCGATCGCGCAACGCCAGATGGTCGAAATCTGCAAGGCGCTCATGCGCAATGCGCGCGTCATCGCGCTCGACGAGCCGACGAGCTCGCTCTCGCACCGCGAGACCGAAGTGCTGTTCAAGCTCGTGCGCGATCTGAAGGCCGATGGCCGTGCGCTCATCTATATCTCGCATCGCATGGATGAAATCTATTCGCTTTGCGATGCCTGCACTATTTTTCGCGATGGCCGCAAGGTCGGTTCGCATCGCGATCTCCACGAAGTCAAGCGCGAGACGCTCGTCGCCGAAATGGTCGGGCGGGAAATCACGGACATCTACGATTACCGGCCGCGCGAGCTCAAGGACGTGCGTCTTGCCGTCGATGGCATAGAGGGGCACGGGCTCGCCGCACCGGCGAGCTTCGAGGTCCGCGCGGGGGAAATCCTAGGATTTTTCGGCCTCGTGGGCGCCGGGCGCAGCGAACTGATGCGGCTCGTCTACGGTGCCGAGAAAAAACGCGGCGGGCGCATTGCCCTCGACGGTGCGGAGATCGACATCCGGAGCCCGGGACAGGCGATTCGCCACGGCATCGTGCTGTGTCCCGAGGATCGCAAGGAAGAAGGCATCCTTGCCATCGCGTCCGTGGCCGAAAACATCAACATCAGCTGCCGCCGGCATGGTCTGCGCGCGGGCCTCTTTCTCAATCACGCGAAAGAGGCGGAAACGGCGGAGCGTTTCATCAAGCTGCTCAAGATCAAGACGCCGCACCGCCGGCAGCGGATCCGGCTGCTTTCGGGCGGCAATCAGCAAAAGGCGATTCTCTCGCGCTGGCTCGCCGAGCCCGGGCTGAAGGTGGTGATTCTCGACGAGCCGACGCGCGGCATCGACGTCGGCGCGAAGCACGAAATCTACAACGTGATCTACGAGCTGGCCGAGCGCGGTTGCGCGGTCGTGATGGTGTCGTCGGAGCTGCCGGAGGTGCTCGGCGTATCGGATCGCATCGTCGTCATGCGCGAGGGACGTATCTCGGGCACGCTCGAGCGCGGCCAGGCCAACGAGTCGGCCCTCTTGAGCCTCGCGTTGCCGCAAGGCGGCGACTCGCAGGCAGCCGGCCCGGCGCAAGAGGCCGCGTAGCCGATCCGCGTCGCGCGGGCGGCGCATGGACGGCCGTAGCGGGACCGAAGCGGCATGTTTTGACAGGACAACACGGTAGCCCGTGGACGACGGACGAGCAAACGGACCGGGAAGCGGGCGAAGAAACGGGTGAAGGAGCGACGAAATGCAAGCTAGAGAAAACCTCGCGAGTTCGGCGGCCAAGCAGGCCGCCGAGGCGCTGATTCCGAAGACGAACGATCGGCAGAAATGGTGGCAGCAGGTCACCGAATACAGCCTCATCCTGATCTTCGCCCTGATGTTCATCACGACGTCGCTGACGGTCGATCACTTTTTCTCGATCGACAACATGCTGGGCCTCGCGTTGTCGATTTCGCAGATCGGCATGGTCGCCTGCACGATGATGTTCTGTCTTGCCTCGCGCGACTTCGATCTCTCGGTCGGTTCGACCGTCGCGTTCGCGGGCGTGCTGTGCGCGATGGTGCTCAACGCAACCGACAACACGTTCGTTGCGATCGTCGCGGCCGTCGCGGCCGGGGCCGTCATCGGATTCGTGAACGGTGCCGTCATTGCCTATCTGCGCATCAACGCACTGATCACGACGCTGGCGACGATGGAGATCGTGCGGGGCCTCGGTTTCATCGTGTCGCACGGACAAGCAGTCGGCGTGTCGTCCGACACGTTCATCGCGCTGGGCGGCCTGACGTTGGGCGGCGTCTCGCTGCCGATCTGGGTGACGCTGATCTGCTTCATCGTGTTCGGCGTGATGCTCAACCATACGATCTACGGCCGCAATACGCTCGCCATCGGCGGCAATCCGGAAGCGTCGCGTCTGGCCGGTATCAACGTCGAGCGCACGCGCGTCCTGATTTTCCTCGTCCAGGGCGCGGTGACGGCGTTGGCGGGCGTGATCCTTGCATCGCGGATCACATCGGGCCAGCCGAATGCGGCACAGGGCTTCGAACTCAACGTGATCTCGGCTTGCGTGCTGGGCGGCGTCTCGCTGCTCGGCGGCCGCGCGACGATCTCGGGCGTCGTGATCGGCGTGCTGATCATGGGCACGGTCGAGAACGTCATGAACCTGCTCAATATCGACGCGTTCTACCAATACCTCGTGCGCGGCGCGATTCTGCTCGCCGCCGTGCTGCTCGACCAACTGAAGAACCGCGGCTCGCGCGATTGACGCGCTAGCCGACGTAATCGACGGAGATTCCTCACGATGGCGTTACCCGATCATCCGCAACCCGGTCCCTACGCGCGGTATCCCAGCCTCGTCGATCGCACCGTCTTCATCACCGGCGGCGCAACCGGCATCGGCGCCTCGTTCGTCGCGCATTTCGCGGGACAGGGCGCTCGCGTGGCCTTTTGCGATATCGACACGAGCGCGGGCGAGGCCCTGGCCGACGCACTGGGCGATTCGCGGACGAAGCCGCTGTTTCTTGCTTGCGATATCACCGACATCGAGGCGCTGCGCGGCGCGCTTGCCGATGCGCGCGGCGCATTCGGACCGATTGCGGCGCTGATCAACAATGCGGCGAACGACAAACGTCACACGATCGCCGAAGTCACGCCGGAATCGTTCGACGCGGGCATCGCGGTCAATCTGCGGCACCAGTTTTTTGCGGCCCAGGCCGTCGCCGACGATATGAAAGCATCCGGCGGCGGCTCGATCGTCAATCTCGGCTCGATCAGCTGGATGCTGAAGCAGGGCGGCATGCCGGTCTATCTGACGTCGAAGGCGGCGATCACGGGGCTCACGCATGCGCTGGCTCGCGATCTCGGTCCGTTCGGGATTCGCGTCAATACGCTCGTGCCTGGCTGGGTCATGACCGACAAGCAGCGGAGCCTGTGGCTCGACGAGGCCGGCTTGCGCGCACTGAAGGCCGGCCAATGCCTCGATGGCGAATTGCTGCCCGAGGATCTCGCGCGCATGGCCCTTTTTCTCGCTGCGGACGACAGCCGGATGATCACGGCGCAGGAGTTCATCGTTGACGGAGGTTGGGCATGACGGGGCACGACACGAACGGCGATACGCCGCGCAGCCATCGCGCAGCGCTTGTCGTCGATACGGAATGTACGCTCGGTGAAGGTGTGCTCTGGTGCGCCCGCACGGGGCAACTGTATTGGACCGACATCGAAGGCCAGCGGCTCTTTCGTTACAACCCCGGCACCGGCGAGCGCGCCGAGTGGCCCATGCCGGAACGGCTGGCCACGTTCGCGTTCACCGCGCGCGCGCACGTGCTGCTCCTTGGCCTGGCCTCGCATCTGGCGTTTTTCGATCTCGTGACGAACGAATTCACGCGCATCGTGGAGGTCGAGCCGGGCATGAGTACGCGTCTGAACGACGGCAAGTGCGATCGGCAGGGGCGCTTTGTCTTCGGCACCATGCATGAAGCGGACAAGCAGCAGCCCGTCGGCGGTTTTTATCGTCTGGGTCTGGACTTGTCCATTGAAAGGCTGCCCCTACCCGCGCCGGCCATCGCGAATAGCATCGCATTCAGCCCCGACGGCGCGACGATGTATTTCTGCGATTCGTTGACGCGCGAGATTCGTGCCTGCGCCTATGGCGCCGATGGCAGCGTCGGACCGTCGCATCGGTTCGCAGCCGTCACCGATCCCGACGGCGACCCGGACGGATCGACCGTCGACGCCGAGGGCGGTTTATGGAACGCGCATTGGGGCGCCGGGCGGGTCGTGCGCTACGACGCCGCCGGCCACGAAACCGAGCGCGTCGTGGTCCCGGCCCGGCAGCCGAGCTGTGTTGCGCTGGGTGGAGCGGACCTTGGCACGCTCTACGTCACGACGGCGCGAGTCGGGCTCGATGCCGATCAGCTTGCCAGCGAGCCCGACACGGGCGGCGTGTTCGCCGCGACAGTCGTGCGCCGCGGGCTGCCCGAGGTGGTGTTCGCGGGTTTGCCCGCCTGACGTTCTGGCCAACTGCCAGGAACCGAACGATAAATAAAGAGACAAAGGCGGCAGGTATCGCCGCCTTTCAAGTAAGACCCGTCCGATCCGGACCGCATCTCGCCTCTCGAGGAGCAGACTATGGCCGCAGCGAATTCCGATGCCCGACTGGCGCGGGGCGAGACACCGTCCGCGGCGCGCCGTGCCAAGCTCGCCGCGGTGAGTCAGCCGGTGCGGCCGGGGCCCAGCACCGCGGTGCTCGCGCGTGGGCTCGGCGCGGGCGGCGAAAGCGCCACGGTGTCGCTCTCGACTTCACAATTGCGCCTCGACGTGGCGCCGGCCCTCGGCGGCGCGATTACGCGTTTCGACTGGCGCGGCAGCGGCAACGGAACGGTCCCGGTGTTTCGCCGCACGCCGTCCGTCACAGCGGGCGCGGACCCCAACGCGCTGGCCTGCTATCCGCTCGTACCGTATTCGAATCGCATCGGGGGTGCCTCATTCAGGTTCGCGGGGCGCCAGGTCGACGTGCCGCGCAACCGTCCGGCCGAGCCGCTGCCGATCCATGGCGATGGCTGGCTGCAGGCCTGGGAACTCGTCGCGCACGACGCCACGAGTGCGACGCTCGCGCTCGATCGCAGCCGTGGCAAGCCGTACAGCTACCGTGCGGCGCTGACCTATGCGCTCGACGGCGCCAGCCTTGTCGTCTCGCTGGCCGTCGAAAATGCCGGGCGCGAGCCGTTGCCGTTCGGGCTTGGCCTCCATCCGTTTTTGCCGCGCAACGGCGAGACGCATCTTGCCGCGGCGGCGAGCGGCCTGTGGTTGGCCGGCGACGATTGGCTTCCCGTGCGGCATGTGCCGGTGCCGCCGGCCTGGCAATTCGGTGTCGCCTATCCGCTGCCCGGCGCGCTCGTGAACCACTCGTTCACAGGCTGGAGCGGACATGCCACGGTGGTCTGGCCGGAAAAGCGCCTGTCATTGACGATCGCGGCGGACGCCGACTACTACGTGCTTTACACGCCGCCGGGTGAAGCGTTCTTTTGCTTCGAGCCCGTCGATCATCCGATCAACGCCGTCAATCTGCCCGGCGGCCCCGATTCACACGGCATGACCGTGCTTGCGCCCGGAGAGAAGCTCTCGCGCGAGTTCCGGTTCACGGTCGAGCGCGTCGGCAGATAACGCCGCGAGCCGTGCCGCGCCGCGATGGTGGTCGCGCGCGGGCCCGGCTTGCGTATGACGGCGGTTAGAATACGCACCTCACATTCGATAACCGGCCCTCGCGGGCGCTCGATCCATGTCTTCCAGCCCGTCTTTCGTCCGCACGCTCGACCGTGCGTGGCAACGCACCGATTCCCTGCTTTGCGTCGGGCTCGACCCCGAACCGTCGCGTTTTCCCGGCGCGCTGGCGAACCGCGGCGATGCCATCTTCGACTTCTGCCGCGCGATCGTTGACGCGACGGCGCCGTTTGCAAGCGCCTTCAAGCCGCAGATCGCCTACTTCGCGGCGCATCGTGCCGAGGATCAGCTCGAGGCACTGATTGCCCATATTCATGAGGCGCACCCGGGCCTGCCGGTCATTCTGGATGCCAAGCGAGGGGATATCGGCAGCACGGCCGAGCAGTACGCACGCGAAGCATTCGAGCGGTATCGCGCGGATGCGGTGACAGTCAACCCATACATGGGTTTCGATTCGATCGAGCCTTACCTCGCGCACCCGGGCAAGGGCGTCATCGTGCTTTGCCGGACCTCGAACGCGGGCGGCTCGGATCTTCAGTTCCTCAACTGCGGTGGCCGGCCGCTCTATCAGACGGTGGCGACGCTTGCCGCGCAGAAGTGGAATGCGAGCGGCGAACTCGCACTCGTCGTCGGCGCGACGTTTCCGAAGGAAATCGAAACGGTGCGTGCAATCGTGGGCGATATGCCGCTGCTGATTCCGGGCATCGGCGCGCAAGGTGGCGATGTCGAAGCGACCGTGCGCGCCGGGCGCACGCAGGCGGGCACGGGGATGATGATCAATTCCTCGCGCGCGATCCTTTATGCGGGCAAGGGCGACGATTTTGCGCAGGCGGCCGCGACGGCGGCACGCGAGACGCGGGATACGATCAACCGTTACCGATAGCCGTCAATGGGCGCGGCGCGTGACTGACCGCCGTGCCCATCGAGCACTCCATGTCGAACCCGCGAGGCGGGCTGCTTCGTCTGACCTGACAGGCGGAGAACTTGAAGTGGTTGAAATCATTTTCAACCATCAAAAGATTGGGGAATTCACCCAATTCGAATAGATCGGCTAATCGATCGGAAGTCCTATTCAAAAGGACATTCTAATTTTCCCATTCCTCTCCGTAGTATTCTCCGGCGCTCGGCTGGAGCGATCGGCTTGCTCCGTATCGAAATATTCAAATGGCATGTATCTCAAATGCGTTTTGAACCGAGCTTATTCGACAAGCTGTTTGAGCGCCATTCGCCGCTGGGGAGTGCATCGACCGTACGCACTTTGTCGCTCGATGAACTCAAGCATTCGATGGCCGGCGATCTGGAAGCGCTGCTGAACACACGCATGACGTTTTCCGAAGCGGTGATGGGGCCGTTTCCGGAATGCGCCAGTTCGATGCTGACCTACGGGTTGAACGATTTTTCGGCGTGCAGTCTTGCAAGCTCCGACGATCGCGAATTCATCTGCGAGTCCATCCAGCGCGCGATCGCGCGTCACGAGCCGCGACTGAAAGACGTCGAGGTGATGCTTGCGCTGCATGAGCGATCGGTCAGCGCGCTGAATTTCACGATCAGGGCCTTGCTGGTTCTACATCCGGCACAAGAGCTGGTTAATTTCGATGCGCAGTTGCAACCGTCGACACACCGGTACTCTGTGGCCCGCACGAGAGGTAAGGCTTAAGGGGATTCGGGATGGACGATTTGCTACCCTACTATGAGCGGGAACTTGCGTATCTGCGAAGGTACTCGCGCGAATTTGCCGAGCGCTATCCAAAAACTGCCGGCCGCCTGGGCATACGCGGCCAGCTTGCCGAAGATCCTCACGTCGAACGTCTGATCGAGTCGGTGGCGTTTCTGAATGCACGGATCAGCAAGAAGATCGAAGACGATTACCCTGAATTGACGGACGCTCTGCTCGAGGTCCAGTATCCCCATTATTTGCGACCATTTCCGGCCTGTTCCATCGCACAGTTCAGCGGTGGGGACGAAGTCAACCAGCTCACGAAGCCTCGCATCATTGCGCGCGGTACGGAGGCGAAGTCCCACCCGGTGCGCGGCGTTCGATGCACGTTCCGCACGGCCTACGATGTAGCCCTCGCTCCGATTCGCGTGCTGGACGTCCGCTATGTGTCGGGCGGCCCCGGCCCGAGCGTGGCTGTCGTGCCGTCCAATACGGCGGGAGTGATTTCAATCGCGTTCGAATCGAGCGCGCCTCAGTTCGACCTTGGCGGCCTGCAGCTTGACCGGGTACGCGTGCATCTGTCGGGCGATCAACCGCTCGTTGCATCGCTGAACGACGCGCTGTTTCTCCACACCGCGGAAGCTTACGTCGAACAGGGGGCCGGCGGGCGTTGGATACGTCTATCGAGCGTTCCGGTTGCCGAAGTCGGCTTCGATGAGGCCGATGCGCTGATCGACTTCCCGGGTCATGCACATCCGGCCTATCGCTTGCTGACCGAGTATTTCGCTTTCCCTGACAAATTCAACTTCATCGACTTCGACCTCGCGGCTATGGCGAGAGCAGCCGGCCCATGCGAGCGCATCACGCTGCACCTCGCCGTCAGGGAAACGGGCGATTCGCACGCTGCGGGATTGCTGGGCTCGCTCGCAGCGCATCACCTGCGGCTTTTCTGTACGCCGGTCATCAACCTGTTCAGAAAGCCCGCAACGCCGGTGCTGCTGACGCAACAGGCCGCGGCTTATCCGGTCGTGGGTGACAGTCATAAAGCCTTCGCGTACGAGGTGTACTCGATCGACTCCGTTCGCCTTGTGCGCAAGAAGGAAGACCGAGGTGAAGAGATCGCTGAACTCCGGCCTTTCTTTTCTCTGCGTCATGGCGAGGCATCGCAGGCCGGGCTTTACTGGTACGCGCGCCGCAGCGACTGGGTGGCGCAGCACAGCCCCGGTTATGAAACCGAGCTATCGATCGTCGATCTGGGCTTCAACCCGGCCGAGGTACAGATCGACACGCTCAGCCTCGAGATCACCGCCACCAACCGGGATCTGCCGGAGCGTCTTTCGATCGGCCAGCCGAGCGGCGATCTGTTCATCAGCGGGGCGCCGCTGGGGCAGCGGATCGCGCTGCTGATGCGGCCGACGCAGACCGCGCGCTTCGACCGACGAAACGCGGCTCACTGGCAGATCGTTTCGCACCTGTCGTTGAACCATCTTTCGCTCGCGAGGAACGGCGAGAAGACGCTCAAGGAAATGCTGCGGCTCTACGATCAGCGCCGCACATCCGTATCCGCCCTGCATATCGACGGTATCGTGTCGCTCGAGGCAACTTCAGCCCTCGAACGGATGGCTCCGACGCCGGAGACAGGCAATTATCCGTTCCCAATCTATGTGCCAGGTATCGGCATCCGTCTCGAGCTGGATGAAGAACATTTTGTCGGGGCGAGTCTCGCCACCTTCATCAGTGTTCTGGACCGGTTCTTTGGCTTGTACGTCCACATCAACAATTTCACGCAACTGACAGTGGTGTCGGCGAAGACAGGGCGGGAAATCATTCGCTGCAAGGCTCGCAGTGGCGAATCGATTCTCGTGTAATCGCGTGCGGACCGCGACAGGAACACGTGCATGAACCTCTACGACCTGATTCAAAGTGTCAGCCGGGGCGTGGCGCAGAACGGGCGCCTATTGAAACTTGACACGCCCCTGGGCCAGGACGTGTTGCTTCCGCTGCGCCTGGTGGGGCATTCACGCGTCGGCCGCAATTTCAGCTTCCGGGTGGATACGGTCTCGCTGGCGAGTCAGATCGAACTGAAGCATCTGATTGCGCAGCCTGTCACGCTCTGGATGCAGCAGGCCGATCGGTCTTACCTGCCGCACCATGGTTATGTGCATACGGCGAGCAGATTGGGCGCGGATGGAAGTGCGGTGTACACGCAGCTCGAATTCTCGTCCTGGTTGCACTTTCTCAAGTTCCGCAAGGACGCGCGGATCTGGCAAGACAAGACGGTCGAAGACGTTCTTTGCGATGTATTCGAGGCGCACCCGCAGGCGCGAGGACGATATCGTTTTGCGTTGTACAACGCGCTGCCGAATCGCTCGTTTTGCATGCAGTACGAGGACGACTGGAATTTCGCGCACCGGCTCATGGAATCCGAGGGGCTATGGAGTTACTTCGAGCAGGCGCCGGATGGCCAGTCCCACACGCTGGTCATCACTGACCTGACGCATTTTTGCGAGCCGCTCGAGCCATCGACGATTGCCTTCTCGCGATCGGACGTCGACGCCGAGATCGATGCGCTCACGCAATGGGCCGGTACGCGGACCTTGCAGAGCGTGAAATACACGCCCATCACGGGCGACTACAAATCCCCAGCGGATCACCGGATCACATTCGGTGAGACGATGCCCAACCAGGGAAGCCTGCCGGAGCAGTTGGAAGTCTACGAATATACGGGCGCATACAGCCACCTGGATTTCGATCGGGGCGACCATTTGAATCGGATACGGCTCGAGGAATGGGAATCGCGCGCGAAGCGGTTTTTCGGGAGCGGCGGTGTTCGTCGCGTGAACGCGGGCCGCTGGTTCGAACTAACGGATCACCCGGACCATCAGAAAGACAAGCAGCAGGATCGCAGCTTTCTGATCATCGAGACGCGCTGGTTCATCGAGAACAATCTGCCGCTTGGCAATACGCGGCGATTCCCGGGCAGTTTGGAAGCGGAGCTTGAACAAGCTCGGGCCATCCACCATGGCGAGCCGACAGCAGCGGCCGGCAGCGCAGGGTTCTTTCTGACGTGGATCGAAGCGCAGCGTCGGGCCATACCGTTTAGGAGCCCATGCGAGCACCACAAGCCGCAGATGCGTATGCAGTCGGCGACGGTCGTGGGGCCACCCGGCGAAGAGGTCTATACCGACGCGCTAAATCGCATCAAGGTGAAGTTTCGGTGGGACCGGCATGCTAGCGGCGACGAGACGTCGTCATGCTGGATACGCGTGATGCAGTCCGACACGGGAAGAGGATACGGCGGTACGCACGTGCCTCGTGTCGGCGAAGAAGTGTACGTCGATTGGGATGGGGGAGATTGCGACCGACCGATTGTCATCGGACGAGCGTACAACGCAGCCGTGCAGCCGGCCTGGCACACGAGCGGCATTCTCTCGGGCTTTCGCTCGAAGGAGTATTCGGGTAGCGGTTATAACCAACTGGTCCTGGATGACTCGACGGGTCAGACGCGCGCTCAACTCATGAGCAGCAGCGCCAACAGCATGCTGCATTTGGGCTACCTGATTCACCACAGCGGCAATGTACGAGGCTCCTACCTGGGCAGTGGTTTCGATCTGAAAACCGATGCGCACGGTGCAGTGCGTGCGAACCGCGGCTTGTATGTGACGACGTACCCGACATCGGTGAATAGTCCGCCGATGGACGCTCGGCAAACGCGTGCGCAGCTGAACGATGCCGGTAGTCTCGTGCAATCGCTGTCCGACGCCAGTACGAAACATAACGCTGAGACGTTGGCGCCGGGCCGCGATGCCCTGAGACAGTTCGTGGATGCGACCGATCACAGCGTGACGGGAGAGGCAAAAGGTGGTGTGACTGCGGGCGGTGGATTGGGTACCGCCGATGCGTTCAAGGCGCCGGTTCTGGTGCTTGGGAGTCCCGCTGACATTGGCGTGTCGAGCCAGCGGAATGTGCACGTTCAGGCCGGTCAGCACGTGAATCTGGTGAGCGGGCAAAGCACGCACCTGGCAGCCGGGAAGTCGCTGATTGCGAGTGTGGCCGAGAAGATCAGCCTGTTCGCGCAGAAGGCCGGCATCAAGCTGTTTGCCGCGCAAGGGCCAGTCGCAATCCAGGCGCAAGGCGATCAGATGGCGTTGGCATCGTTGAAAGACCTCACGATCACCAGCTCGGACGGGAAGATCGTTATCAATGCGGCGAAGGAGGTGTGGATTGGAGCGGGTGGGTCCTATATCCAGATCAGTGCGAACGGGATCGTCAATGGGTCGTCCGGGCCCATTGTCGAGAAAACGCCGCGGTGGAGTAAGTCGGCGACCGATGCGCAACGTCAGCCACTGCCCACCCTGCCTCAGGGCAGCTTGAAAACGACCAGCGTTTATCCTCAATCGCGCTAATCATGATCATCAGCCCTCCTTTTCTCCCACATTCCGGTCTTGTATCGAGCGACGCCGCCGATCCGGACCCGATGATGACGGCGGTCGATGCATACGCATCCGGTTATTCCGGCATCTATCCCGTCGCATTTGATCGTCGCTGGCATGGGGGCGTTCATCTGGACAACGCGCCCGCGAATGAACCGGTTCGAGCTATTGCCGATGGCGAGGTGGTCGCATACCGCGTTAGCCAATCCACCATTTCGGATGGCCATGTCGATGAAGCGACAGGCAAGGAAGCACTCAATACCAACATTGGCTTCGTGTTGCTTCGGCATGTTACCGAGACGGGGGCTGGGCGGACGCTGACCTACTATTCGCTTTATATGCATTTGCTGGATCTGGCGGCGCAAGCCGCATTCGTCGGTTCACGTCCATCGAATCCCCCGCTGGACACATCGCCCACGGCGCTCTCGGCGTGGTTACTCGAACCGGGAGGCGGGGTAACCTCCGGCAATGGCAAAAGGGTCTATCGCAAGGACATCCTTGGCTACATGGGGCAATCGCAGGGCCTGAGGCATTTGCACTTCGAGATCTTCATGACCCAGCAGGACTTCACGTCGTGGTTTGACCAGGCGGGACACATCGTTCAAGTTGGGCACAAGCGTCCGGTTCAACCGACCTGCCAAGATTGGTGGGGGCACGCCTACTACATCATTCCCGGCTCGATTGAATTTGTCGATCGCCCGGGGACGCAAAACGATACGACTTGGTTTCCGAAGCTGAGGGCGGGGAAGCTTCCCAATGCGAGCAGCAATTTGTACGTGGAGACCTATTTCCATATCGGTCAACGGTATATGCGCGCGTGGATAGATGAAAACGGCGACGGGAATTGCCGGCTGCTGACACCGCAACCAGTAAAGGACCCCTATGACGACTACGAATACAAGCTATACGAGCGTTCGATGGCGCTGTATCCCGGGTGTCCAAGCGACGGCTATGAGCTGCTGAGGTTTGGCCGCATTCTGTCGACTACGCCAACTTTAACCTCTGAACAGGACAAGACTACCTGGGTCGCCGTTCCATTCAATGAAAACGGGTCACTGGGGTACGTCGATATCAATCGAGCATCCATCGTGAAACTGTCCGATGCGGATTTTCCCTTTTTTGCGGGTTGGCGAAAGATCGATGGTCGCGACGCACCATTGGACGGTGACGGTCTGTTCAGCTACCAGAAACTGAGCAAGCTATTCGGTAACGCAGCGACGAACACACGCAGCGCCTCGCAGACCGGTCAACAATTCGGCCTTGACGGCCAGCTCATTGACTATATTCGAAACACGGATGGTGTGCAGGAAAGCTTGAGTGGCTTTATATGTGAGTCAAAGAGCGAATGGGATCCGGTCAATAACGACGCCCGCTATCGGGGGCTCAATAGGTGCGACGGTTATTTTGGCCGCTGCAAAGAAACGAATCCAGATGGTTACGACAAATTCTTGGGGTTTGTAACGAAGCTCCAGTTTCTGGACCAGGTGCCGGCGTTATCGGGCGGGAGGAGTTTCTGGTACTTTCATCCACTGGCTTTCATTCGACATTTTAGAAAGTGTGGGTGGCTGGCTCCTGCGGAAATGGCATCGACCTTCCCAAAGTATCCTTATTATGAGGAAGGTGATGGCGTATATCGGGCAGTTAAAAAAGGGCCGAACAGTGCGTTGCAAAATGATGTAGCGAAAAGAAGAATCAAAAACTATGTGATGAGCATGAATTGCTCGATGCGCAAATACGGAATCTCTGTAAGCAGAACTCGACAGTCGCATTTTCTTGCTCAGGTCTTACTGGAGACCGATCGATGGAATACTGTAGAAGAATATGGTCGCGGAAAATACAACCCGCGTCAACCGGCGACCCAATATTACGCGGCATTCTACGGGCGCGGGTGCTTGCAGCTCACATGGGCGAGTTTGTATGAGGAGTATGGAAAATTCATGAGTTTTCCCCACAATGCCGCCGGCGTGTATGCAGATCCCCGCATTACGCGGGCATCAGCACATTGGTTCGGGGATCCCCGACGGAGAGGGGCGCGCAATGGCACAACTATTGGAAGCCAGAGACTGTGGTTTCCTCGCTACGATCCACGGGTAATTTCCGATTTCCCACATTACGCATGCGACAGTGCCGGGTTCTTCTGGGTGCATAGACATTACGCACACGTTCGCGACATAAATCGCGTTGCAGATCGTGGCGTCGATTCATTCGTCGTGGGGCGAGTTTCGGTTTTGGTAAACGGCGGAGGCAATGGATTTTACGAGCGACAGGCTTTTGCATTGGTTGCGGCGGAGTACTTGCTTGACTGTATTCGGCATGCAACAACTAGAACTTTAGTACCTAGTGGTCGTCAGAGTTCAATCGTCGTTGATCTCGAAAATGCCAAGGGTGACTGAGTGAAATCATTTATAACGCACATGACTGCCGCAGGGATCGCCGTCATGCTGTGCATTCCGCATCTTTCGCATGCGGCGGGAAAGTATCCGATATTGCATTATACTAAAAAATTACCGCGCGCTCAGCGCACGGCTCTTGCCAAAGAAGGTTTCGATATGGATCGAGTGAAATCTGTTATTGCGTGGGAGCTTAACGGCGTCCGTCATTATTTTGTCGCCGTGAATGACATTGGTGGTGGGTGCGGTATTATTGATATAAGCGACGCCGGATCGTCTAAGATCCTGGATTCGTATGGTCAGTGCAGAATTTTGGGTGCGCCTCGGATCGCTGACTTGAGTGGCGATGGCAATCAAGGGATTGTCGTGAAGTTGCGAGTTAATTCGAACGGTGCGGCGCCCGCTGTCGTTGAGCAGGTTAACGGTTATCTATACGTGAAAAGTGCTTCCGAATTTTGTAGGAATAACGATGCTGGAAGCTTTGCCAATGGGACGAGGGTTCCAAATTCGGTACTAAAGTATAGCGCGTCGATCTGCCGATAATGATGAACTCTGCCAAAAAATGACCAAACTCCTTGTCTGCCACGATGACCTAACGACCACTGGCGGCAAGGTCATCGCAACAGCATCGACCATGTTCGACGGCGACCGGCGCATCGCGCTCGACCGGGAGATGGCGACGTGCGGCAATTGCCCCGGCGAGTATCCCATCCAGGGAACCGGCACCGACATGGACGAAGACGGCCGGGCCGGCGTTCTCGATGGCGATGCTGTCCAGTGCCCGTGCGGCAAGAACTATGTCAAGGCAAACCCCAACGCCGGATGCTCGATCGGCTGACACCAAACGGCTTCACCATGTCCTTCTCGCTTGAAAATCCTCGCGTTCTCGAGCGTTTGCTCGATGAACCGTACCGCTTTCAATTCGTCCAGGCAGTGCGCCTGCTCGAACGCTGGTTCACCGAGCACGGCGGAGCCCAGCTGCGCCACGTTGTGCCTTATCGCATTGCTTTCCGCACCACGCTCACGACGACGTTTCCACCTAGCGAGATAGAGAAAGCGTTATCGTTCGACGACGCCGGTGAAGATCTAACCGATAAAGCGGCCCGCATAGGCGCCATGATGGCCGGCAAAATTTCAAAGGTGGACTTGACGCCAGCATTCTTCGGGCTGCTTGGCGGTCAAGGCGCATTGCCCCTGCGCTACACCGAGCAAATCGCCAGTAGCGACTGGTCGAGTCCCGACCGCCCCTCACAAGCTTTTTTCGACATCTTTTCGAATCGCTCGACGGCGCTCTTTTATGCGGCGTGGAAGAAGTACCGCCTGCCGCTGCACTATGAGCTCGATCGAAACGAGCGTTATCTCCCGATCCTGCAGGCCCTGGCCGGCGTAGCCGACACAAGTTCCCGCGAGGCGTTGCGCGAAGAGCCCGGCGCGCTCGCGGACGATGCCGTCGCGGGACATAGTGCGGCCGTCCGCCATCGCGCAGTGTCGGTCGTGTACCTGCGACGCACGTTGTCCGAATACTTTGGCATACCGATCCAGATCGAGCAGTTCATCGGCAACAAGTACCGGGTTCCGCCTGAAAAGCAATCCAGCACCGGAATCGGCAACATGGCCCTGGGTTCGACCGCAATGCTCGGCGAACACATCTGGATGCGTCACGCTCGCATCCGTCTCGTCCTTGGGCCGCTATCGGCAAGCCAATACGAGGAATTCCTGCCCAATTCCGCGAGCATGTTCGTGCTGAACCGCCTGCTGCAGTTGCTGATCGGCATCACGCTCGAAGCTGAGGTACGGCCGGTACTGAAACGGGACGAAGTCCAGCCGCTTCGGCTCGGTTCGAACGGCCGCGTCGGCTACGATGCCTTCCTGGCGACACGTCCTTCGCAGACCGACCGCTCAGACATGCGTTATACGCTGAACGAATTGTCGATCGCCAGCTCGGAACAGGACGCTGGAACCGCTTAACGTGTGGAGTCCACCCGCTACCGCTCGTTCTCGTCGATGAGCGCAAGCAAGCCACGCAACGCATGCGCTGCAGCCTGCCCTCGGATCTGCTCGCGATCGCCTTTGAACGTCACGGTCTCGCACGACGTATGAAGGCGATTGCTCCACGCAAACGAGACCATGCCGACCGGCTTCGTTTCCGTGCCGCCACCGGGGCCGGCCACACCGGTAATCGCAAGCGATACCTGTGCGCGGCTATTGCGCAGCGCGCCTTCGGCCATCGCTCGAGCAACGGGTTCGCTCACCGCGCCATGCTTGTCGATGAGTTCGGCCGGCACGCCGATCATTTCCGTTTTCGCCTGATTCGAGTACGTCACGAACCCCCGCTCGAACCATCCGCTGCTGCCCGAGATGTCGGTGATCGCCGCGGCAACCATGCCGCCCGTGCAGGACTCCGCGGTCGTCAACATGAGCCGCGTCTCCCGCAGCTTGTTGCCGACACGGACGGCGAGTTGGTGCACAACGGAATCGGTGGCCATGGTTGTCTTCCCGCTCAACGGTTCAGATCGTCATACGCCAAAGGGCGATGACGAGCAGCGTCAGAAACGCTGCGACCAGATCGTCGATCATGATGCCGAAGCCGCCCGAGAAGTGCTGATCGAAGTAACGGATCGGCGGCGGTTTCACCATGTCGAAGAAACGAAAGATGACGAATGCGCCGAGTTGCCCCATGAACGTCTCGGGCGTCACGAAGAGCAGCACGAGCCAAAAGGCGACGATCTCATCCCAAACGACGGGAGAAGGATCGTCGATGCCGAGCCTTTTTGCGGTGAAGCCAGTGATGCCGACGCCGGCGACGAAGCCGACGGCGATCAGCGCGCCCCACTCAGCGACAGTCAGCCGGCCCGCCAGCGCCGCGAACGAGAGCCAGGCAAACAAGGTGCCGAACGTGCCAGGCATGAGCGGTGACAAGCCGCTGCCAAAGCCGAGCGAGATCACGTGAAGCGGATGCGACAACATGAACCGCACTGTCGCGCGCCGCGGGCGCGAATCGGGAGGAGGGCGATGTGCGATGCCGTCGCCAATCATGGGATCACGCTGCATTGAAATGATCGAAACCCTGCAACTTCAGATCGAGCGGCGCATGCGACGCGTCGAGCCATACAATTGCCGGTGCCTCCGAAGGAGCGAGTAAGGTGGTTATTGTACCGATGCGCGAGACTGCCACGCCTGCACGCGCGCCCGCCGCGATGACGGCGTCGCGATGTTCGGGGGCAGCCGTGAAGCAGAGCTCGTAATCGTCGCCGCCCGCGATCGCGCACCGCAACTGGTCCGCGCGAGCGAGCTTGCGCAGCGCAGGGGAGCGGGGTAGCGCCTCCACGTCGACCTGCGCTTTCACGCGCGAGCGTTCGAGAATATGCAGGAGATCGCCGGCGAGCCCGTCCGAAACATCGAGCGCCGCGTGCGCGACCCCTCCGAGCGCAAGCCCCAATTCGATGCGCGGTTCCGGGCACTCGAGCGCATGGCGCAGCCTGGCCGCTTCGTCCGCATCGTATAGGCTCTCGGCCCATTCGCCACGCATGAGGCCCAACCCCGCACGCGCATCGCCGAGCGTGCCGGAGACCCAGATGTCGTCACCGGGCCGCGCGCCGTCGCGACGCAGCGCACGTTCGCGCGGCACATCGCCGAACACGGTGATGCAAAGGTTCAAGGGCCCGCGCGTCGTGTCGCCGCCGATGAGCTCGCAGCCGAAGCGCTCGGCCAGCGCGAACATGCCGTCCGCGAGGGCCGCGAGCCACGTTTCGTCAGGTGTTTCGAGTGCGAGCGCGAGCGTGAAGGCGCGCGGCGTCGCGCCCATCGCCGCAAGATCCGACAGATTCACGGCGAGCGCCTTGTGGCCCAGCGCGCGCGGATCGACATCGGGCAGGAAATGCCGGCCCTCGACGAGCATGTCGGTCGAGATGGCCAGCAGTTGATCGGCGCGCGGGGCAATCAGCGCGCAATCGTCGCCGATGCCGAGCGCCGCGGTAGCCGCGGTAGCCGCGGTAGCCGCGCTGCGGCGTGCGCGGCTGGCGAAAAATCGTTCGATCAGGGAAAACTCGGAAAGCGGCATGGAATAGGTACGATCGGCAGCGAAGTGGTCGATAAAATGCGGCGTCGTCACTCAAACGCGTCCGCAACGAGCGGCGTCGAGCCGGGTTCGGGCGGTCATTGCGCCCCCCGCCGGTTCGGGGAATGGCCTCGGATTGGCGCTACAATGCGTCGAATTCCGATTCCAAATCAGCACTGTAGCCTGGACTTTTCCCTCATGTCGACCAGCCCCACCAAGACGAAGTTGCGCGAAGCCGCGCTCGATTATCACGAATTCCCGTCCCCCGGCAAAATCGCCATCGCCCCCACCAAGCAGATGATCAACCAGCGCGATCTGGCGCTGGCGTATTCGCCTGGTGTGGCCTTTGCCTGCGAGGAAATCGTCGAAAACCCGCTCAACGCGGCGCGCTTCACAGCGCGCAGCAATCTCGTCGGCGTGGTCACGAACGGCACGGCGGTGCTCGGACTCGGCAACATCGGTCCGCTCGCGTCGAAGCCCGTCATGGAAGGCAAGGCGGTCCTCTTCAAGAAGTTCGCCGGCATCGACGTATTCGACATCGAAATCAACGAGACCGATCCGCACAAGCTCGTCGATGTCGTCGCGGCGCTCGAGCCGACGTTCGGCGGCATCAACCTCGAGGATATCAAGGCACCGGATTGCTTCATCGTCGAGCGCGAGTGTCGCAAGCGCATGAAAATCCCGGTCTTTCACGACGACCAGCATGGCACGGCGATCGTCGTGGCGGCGGCCGTGACCAACGGTCTGAAGGTCGTCGGCAAGGAGATCGGCAAGGTGAAGCTCGTCGCCTCCGGTGCCGGCGCAGCTTCGCTCGCCTGCCTCGATCTGCTCGTCGATCTCGGCATGTCGCTCGAGAACATCTTCGTGACCGACCTGGCCGGCGTGGTCTACAAGGGCCGCACCGAACTCATGGATCCGGACAAGGAGCGCTTTGCGCGTGAAACGAGTGCGCGCACGCTCGCGGAAGTCATCGAAGGTGCCGATATCTTCCTGGGACTGTCGGCCGGCGGCGTGCTCAAGCCCGAGATGGCCAAGACCATGGCCGCAAAGCCGCTGATCCTCGCGCTCGCGAACCCGACGCCCGAAATCCTGCCCGAAGTCGCGCTCGAAGTGCGGCCCGACGCGGTGCTCGCCACCGGCCGCACCGACTATCCGAACCAGGTCAACAACGTCCTCTGCTTCCCGTTCATTTTCCGGGGTGCGCTCGATGCAGGGGCGACGACGGTCACGCGCGAGATGGAGATTGCCGCCGTCAACGCGATTGCCGAGCTGGCCCGCCAGGAGCAAAGCGACATCGTCGCCACGGCCTACGGCATTCAGGATCTTTCGTTCGGCCCCGAGTATCTGATTCCGAAGCCGTTCGACCCGCGCCTCATCGTCAAGATCGCGCCCGCGGTGGCCCAGGCCGCGATGGATTCCGGCGTGGCGACGCGCCCGATCGAGGATATGGAGGCGTACAAGCAGCATCTGCAGCAGTTCGTCTACCACAGCGGTACGACGATGAAGCCGATCTTCCAACAGGCGCGTAGCGTGGCGGACGGGAAAAAGCGTGTCGTGTTCGCCGAAGGGGAAGAGGAGCGCGTACTGCGCGCGGTGCAGATCGCCGTCGACGAAAAGCTGGCCAAGCCGATATTGATCGGCCGGCCGTCCGTCATCGAAAGCCGTATCGAACGCTACGGCCTGCGTTTGACCGCGGGCGTGGACTACACGGTAGTCAATACGGAGCACGACGAACGTTACCGCGAGTTCTGGCAGACCTACGCGCAAGTGATGGCGCGCAAGGGCATCAGTCACCAGATGGCGAAGCTCGAGATGCGCCGCCGTACCACGCTGATCGGCTCGATGCTGCTCGCCAAGGGCGAAGCGGACGGCATGATCTGCGGAACGATCAGCACGACGCACCGGCACCTGCACTTCATCGACCAGGTGATCGGCAAGCGCGCCGGCTGCAGTGTCTATGCGGCAATGAATGCACTCGTGCTGCCGGGTCGGCAGATCTTCCTCGTCGACACGCATGTGAACGTGGACCCGACGCCCGAACAGCTGGCCGAAATCACCATCATGGCGGCCGAGGAAGTACGGCGCTTCGGTATCGAGCCGAAGGTGGCCCTCGTCTCGCATTCGAACTTCGGCACGAGCCACGCGCCGTCGGCGCAAAAGATGCGCGACACGCTTGCGCTGCTCAAGGAGCGCGCGCCGGAGCTGCAAGTGGACGGCGAGATGCACGGCGATGTGGCGCTCGATGCCAATCTGCGCAAGGAAGTGCTGCCCGAATCGACGCTCGAAGGCGATGCGAACCTGCTCGTGCTGCCGAACATCGACGCGGCCAACATTTCCTACAACCTGCTCAAGACGGCGGCGGGCAATAACATCGCGATCGGTCCTATCCTGCTCGGTGCGGCCAAGCCCGTCCATGTGTTGACCGCGTCCGCGACGGTGCGCCGCATCGTCAACATGACGGCATTGCTCGTGGCGGACGCGAACGCGGTGCGATAAGCAGAACGAGCAGGCTGCTGAAACGAAGCAGGCAAAAAAAACGGCGTGCCCGCAATGGGCACGCCGAGGGCGAAAGAGAGAGAGAAACTGCCCTTAAAGCGTGAAACGACGGCTCCGTACCGCTCGACCCGCGGGGAGGCAAAGACCCGGGGCCGCCGGAACCGTCATTTGTTAGCTTATCGTAAACAGGATAAAAAATCGCCTGTTCAGGATAAAATTTCGCGCGAAAGACCGGAAATGCCGCCGGAACTTATCTGACCCTTTCACGTAAATCCTTCATTTTCCTAACAAAGATTGCTTCCGCGGGCTGTTAGGGATAACCTTGCGTTTTTCGTGGTTTATCCGTCCTGTCGAAAACGGGGTCAGCCGGCCGATGAGCGCACAACCGGGCGCCGCCAGTGGGAAGCACTCGCGCGCGCGTAGCAGTCACGCGGGTTTCGTCGCGGCTATTGCGCTCGCGCTCAGTCTGGGATCGGTCCTGCCGCCCGGCGGCGCGGCACTCGCGCGCGAATCGGTCGCCGCGGCGCCCGCTGCAGCCGATTGGACAGGCCCGACGGTCGCGTCGCCGGAGTTGCCGCGCGAGGCGCGCGGCACATTGAAGTCGATCTCAGCGGGCGGGCCTTATCGGTTCTCCAAGGATGGCGTCGTTTTCGGCAACTTCGAACGGTTGCTGCCGCGGCGGCCGCGCGGCTATTACCACGAGTACACGGTTCGGACACCGGGGGCCCGGAATCGAGGCGCTCGCCGCATAGTCTGCGGGGGTCCGCCGAGGCAGATCGACAACTGCTTTTATTCGGACGACCACTACACCAGTTTTAAACGCATCATTGAATGATATCGGGATGAACGGCATGAGCGACAACATCTACGCGTACGACGCCACGGTCGCGACGGATCTTTTCGCGGCCCGCGACGGCAACCTTTTTCAGCGCGTCATGCAGATGCGCACGGGCGAAAACGGTCCGTGCAACAACGATCCGCAGCCCGGGCCTTCATCGAGCGAGGAGCCTATGAGCCTGTTCTCGACGGTGCGGCCGAATATCGTCCAATCGATCCGCGCGTTTCGCGTGCAGGATCTCGCCGACGAAGCGAACCGGCTCGGCGAGCATTTCCTCTATGCCTATTGCGGCAACGCGAACTCGAAACAAGAAGTGCTCGAGACGATTTCCACGTCCTTTTTCTTTCCGAAGCATTTCGGCAAGAACTACGACGCGCTTTACGACTGTCTCACCGATCTCGTTCACAAGGCCGGTCCCCAGCCAGGTTTCGTGATCGTGCTCGAGGCACTGCCCATTGCACAAAAGTTCGACAAGGAAGGTCGCGAGACGCTGCTCGACGTGTTCCGCGAAGCGGCCGAATTCTGGGCCGAGCGCAAGGTCGCGTTCCGCGTGTTCTACTCGTTCGCGTAAGAACTTAAGCGCCGCCCTCGAGCGCTTGCCGCTTCGGGCGGCGCTCGCCTTACTCGTGCACCGCGATCACGGCCTCGATCTCGACCGTGATGTTGCCGGGCAGCGACCCCACGCCGATGGCCGAGCGGGCATGCCGTCCGGCTTCCCCGAACACCTCGATGAAAAGATCGGAACACCCGTTGATGACGCGCGAGTGCTCCGCGAATTCCGGGGTGGCGTTAACCATCCCCAAGAGCTTGACGATGCGCTTCACGCGTCCGAGGTCCCCGAGCTCGCTCTCCATGACCGACACCAGGTTCAGCCCGACGCGCCTAGCGTGATCGTAGGCCTCTTCGGCCGTCACCGTGGCGCCGACCTTGCCTGTCAGCAGCCGGCCGTCGTCGCCGAGCGGTCCCTGCCCCGAGAGGAACACGAGATTGCCTTCGCGCGCACTGTGCTGGAAGTTCCCGATCGCTTTCGGCACCGGTTGCAGCACCAGGCCTAGTTTGCGCAGTTGCGCATAGCAGTCGTGTGGAATCTTTGACATCGACGTTTCTCAGGAAGAAATCGGGATGAGCGGCCGGCCGGCGGCGTGTTGCCAGCCGAGTCGTTCTTCGATGCGTCGGGCGGCCGACTGAACGCTCGCGCGATAACGTTCGACGCCTTCGGCGACTTTGCTTTGCGTCATGACGATCGAGATCGTGAGCACACACTCTCCGCTCGTATTGCAGACCGGCGCGGCGAGGCACGCTACCGTTGCGTCCGATTCGCCGATTTGCAGCGCGAACCGGGACTCGAAGGCCTCGCGCGAGCGCCGCGCGAGCGTGCTCGGATCGGTCTGCGCGAGACCCGTCGGCGAAGGCTTGCTATGACGCCCGAAAAACGCCTCACGTTCGCCGTCGGGCAGATGGCCCACGAGCAGCCGCCCCGAGGCGGTCCAGTTGATCGGCATGCGCGAGCCCACGCGCGATGTCACGCGAAAATGTCCGGGACCTTCGACCATCTTCAGCACGACCATCATGCCTTCTTCGCGGCCGCACACCTGCACCGTTTCGCCCACGGTCTGCGACAAGCGCTCCATTTCCTCGGCCGCGACCGCGAGGTAGTCGAGCGAGCCCGCGTATGTGAGCCCATAGCCGTAAAGGCGCGGGCCGAGCCAGATCGCTCCCCCCGTCGCGCGGGTCAGCAGGTTTTTTTCGACGAGATCGTTGATGAGTGCGTAGATGGTAGAGGGGGGCGCGCCGACCGTCTGCGCGATCTCGTATGCGGTCATTGGTCGGCCCACCTGCTGCAGGCCATCGAGGATCTGCAGCACCCGCTCGATCGCACCCGTGCGCGAACGAGCGGCTTGCGCTTGACCCTCTCGACGTGCCGGTTGCCCGGCTGGCAAGCGCTCATTGTCCTCGGCACCGAGTGCTTCCGGGTTCCGACTGCTTGCCATGGCTCACATCCTGTTCAAGAGACAACTCGGGGAGGTTTTTTGACTGATTGACGGTATCCGACGATACGCCTAGACTGATCCATAGTCAAAGATGTTATTCCGTAATTATGGAATTGGCAAGGAGGCCACGCATGGATTTCCGTCGCCGTCACGGGCTGCGCCCCGTCATCAACGTATCGGGCACGATGACCGGCCTTGGCGCTTCGATCGCGGTTGTCCCCGTCATCGAAGCCATCGCCGAAGTGTTGCCGGAGTTCGTCGAAATCGACGATCTGCAGCGCCGCGCATCCGCCGTCATCGCGGCGGCTTGCGGCAGCGAAGCCGGCTACGTCACGGCCTCCTGTTCGGCTGCCATCACGCTGACGATCGCCGCGACGATGACTGGCGATAACCTCGCATTGATCGAGCGGCTGCCGGACACCACGGGTTTGCGAAACGAAGTCGTCGTGCAGACGGGGCATCTCGTCAACTACGGGGCGCCGATCGATCAGGCGATCCGGCTCGCCGGCGCGAAACTGGTCTCTGTCGGTGCCGCCACCGAAGCGCACGGCTATCAGCTCGACGGTGCCATCGGCGAGCGCACGACCGCTGCGCTTTTCGTCGTTTCGCATCACACGCAGCAATACGGGATGATCCCCTTCGAGGAATTCGTCGCGGTGGCTCGCGCGAAGGGCGTACCCGTCATCGTCGATGCGGCCTCCGAATACGATCTGACGAGTTTTCTCGCGCGCGGCGCCGATGTCGTGCTTTATTCGGCACACAAGTTCCTGGGCGGCGCGACAGCAGGCATCGTGGCCGGCAACAAGGCACTCGTGCGCGCGGCCTACTTTCAAAACGGCGGCATCGGTCGAGGCTTCAAGGTGGGCAAGGAGGGGATCGTCGGCGCCATGGCGGCATTGCAAGCTTGGGCGCGGCGCGACCACGATGCCGTGCGGGCGCGAGAACGTGCCTACCTCACGCTATGGCGCGATGCGCTCGCCGGCTTTGCCGGTATCCGCGCCGAAATCGACCCGGACCCGACCGGCAATCCACTCGACCGGCTCAAGATTCACGTCAATCCGAAAACCGCGCGGATCACGGCCTGGGACCTCGTCGACGCGCTCGCGAAACCGCAGGGCGACGAGCCGCCCGTCATCGCACGCGATCACGAAGCCGAGCAGCACTTCTTCTTTCTCGATCCCTGCAATCTGCATCCTGGCGAAGAGGAGATCGTCAAGGCACGTCTCGTTGCCGAGCTCGAGCGTGCCCGCGACGCGAGCGTACCGCGTATCACGCCATTCGCGCAGCGCGATGCGCGTCGCACGGCGAGTAGGCTCAACTGGCCAGATTAGGCGGTCCGAGCGGGCCGCGGCGCAACCTCGCGCCGCCGCGTGCGCCGGCTTAGAGCTGCCGGCCTCGATCGCCCCGCGCGGCCCGTATAATCGGTCGCTTCGACTTTAACGGAGCGGCGCCGCAGTGTTCAGGCAGATTTTCCGGTTCGCCATAGCGGGCGTCCTCGGCTTCATCGTGGACGCGGGCGTCTTATGGATCGCGCTTCGCCTCGGTCTCGGGTATTTCGCGGGGCGCACGGTCTCGTTTTTGGCGGCTGTCTGGACGACATGGCAGGTCAACCGGCGTTTCACGTTTTCGGAGCGAAGCGGCGGCTCGGTATGGCATGAGTGGTGGCGGTACCTTTCGGCGATGTCCGTGGGCGGCTGCGTCAACTATGCCGCCTACAGCGTGGTGGTGCTCACGCAGCCGCGAACCGCGTTGCTTCCGTTTATCGGGGTCGCCGCCGGTTCCATTGCCGGCTTGTTCGTCAACTTCGTGTCGGCCCGCTGGTGGGTGTTTCGACATCGACGGGAACAGCAGCAACCGCACCCCTGACTTCGCGGTCTACCAACCGCCCCACCGCGCGGCGAGCGCGGCCAGGACCGCAATGCCGGCCGTTTCCGTGCGCAGCACGCGCGGCCCCAGCGCAATCGGCGTGAATCCACGTGTCGCCGCTGCGACTTCCTCCTCCGGCGCGAGGCCCCCCTCCGGGCCGATCAGCACGGTCACGGCCGCGCAGGGTGCCCTCGTGGGCAACGCTCCGAAAGGCTGCGCCCCGCGCGGCGAGAGCATCAACCGCAGCTCACCGTCGCCGGGTGCGGCCGGCAGCGCCTCGAGCCACGCCAACAGTTCGCGCGGCGGCTCGACTTGCGGCACGCGATTGCGGCCGCATTGCTCGCACGCGGCCGCAATGAGCGCCTGCCAATGCGCCTGGCGGCGGGCGGCGCGCTCGCCCGCGAGGCGCACGACCGCGCGCGCCGTTCCGATCGGCACGATATGCGATGCGCCGAGCTCGATCGCCTTTTCGATGAGCCAGTCCATTTTGTCGCCGCCGGCGATGCCTTGCGCAAGTGTGATCCGGTAGGGCGGTTCCGCTTCGACGGCGACAAATGCGCCGAGCTCCACGGTGGCCGAGCGCTTGCCCAGCTCGGCGAGCCGCGCATCGTACTGGCCCCCTTGGCCGTTGAATAACGTGAGCGCATCGCCGGGCTGCAAGCGCAGCACCTGGATATGACGGGCGACCTCCTCGGGCAGCGCCAGTAGCGCGCCGGTCTGCAACGGCATGTCGACAAAGAAACGGGGCATGGCGGGTGGCATCGTTCAAGAAAGACTGCGCAGCGGATGCCCGCGAGCCGCGGTGCGTCGCCTGAGGCGGCCTCAACCCGGCAACTCGGGACGCGCTTTGCGCGAAGCAGCGAGTTTAGCCTCAAGCGCGGCAGGCAATGCAAAGAGCGGGCGATGCAAGGCCGCGCCATAGTATTGGAGACCCTCGATGCGGCGCGCGGCGAGCCGGGCCTCGATCTCGTGCTTGAAGAGCGCAGCGGCGTCGAGCGTGTCGCTGGCCACAGCCATCAGCCACTGCGAGCCGTAGAGCGGCACGAATGCCGACATGGTGTCGACGATGGCGAAGTGTTCGCGCAAACCCGCGATGAGCGCGGCGACGCGCCCGGCGTGAAAGTGAGGCGAGCCGAGATGCATCGAAAGGGCCGAGCGGGGCGCGAGCGCCTTTTTCAGGCGCGCGTAGAACTCGCTGGTGTAAAGCGCGGCGGCCGGCGAATCGGGTGGCGTCAAGTCGAATACGACCACATCGAATTGCTCCCTCGTGCGCGCGACGAACTGCGCCGCATCACCGATCACGAGTTCGACACGGGAATCGTCGAGGGCGCCGCGATGCACATCGCTGAGGTGGCGCCGCGCCATTTCGACGACGGCTTCGTCGAGCTCCGCCACGACGATGCGTTCGATGCTCGGGTGCATCAGCAACTGCCGCGCGGCTCCGCCGTCGCCGCCTCCGAGCACGAGCGCTTTTCTGGGTTCCGGATGCGCGAGCGCGGCCGGGTGCACCATGCACTCGTGATAGACGAACTCGTCGCCGGCGGAGGTCATCGGCCGTCCGTCCAGCGTGAACAGCACGCCCAGCTGCGGCGTGTCCCAGACCTCGATGCGCTGGTGCGGCGAAGTGACGCTTGCGAGCCGCCGCGCATGTGGGAAACCATAGACGGCATGCGCGGTCGGTCGAAACATGAGCGGGACAGGGGTGCGGGCGGTCACGGGAAGGCGCGGCGGGCGGCGCGTGCGATGAGTCGTCGACCGCTCGATTATAGGTGCCCGAACGCCGACGCGGTACCTGCGCGCGGCCAGCGGGCGGGACGCCGATCGCCCGCGAGGCAGGCCGGCAAAAGGGGGCATCTGTTAGAATGGCATGCTTTGCAGCCCCGTCCGTTTGCTCTTTCGATCTGTCCCCGCCGTGCTCGATTCATTCGTGCCCGGGCGGCGCCATGGGCAGCGAGCAACGGCCTTCAGCACGGCCCCGCTTTCTCGACTCGTTCTCCGGACTCGACATGACGACCTCGTCTCCCGCCCCCACCGCCCTGATGGCGAACGCAATCCGCGCGCTCGCGATGGACGCCGTGCAACAAGCGAACTCGGGCCATCCCGGCATGCCGATGGGCATGGCGGACATTGCCGTGGCGCTCTGGTCGCGCCACCTGAAGCACAATCCGGCCAATCCGCACTGGGCCGATCGCGACCGCTTCGTGCTCTCCAACGGGCACGGCTCGATGCTGCTTTACGCGCTCTTGCATTTGACCGGCTACGACCTGCCGCTCGCCGAACTGAAGAATTTCCGCCAGCTTCATTCGAAGACGCCCGGTCACCCCGAATACGGCATCACGCCCGGTGTCGAAACGACGACAGGGCCGCTCGGCCAGGGGCTTGCGAACGCCGTCGGCATGGCGCTTGCGGAGGCGCTGCTGGCTGCCGAGTTCAACAAGGCCGATGCCAAAATCGTCGACCACCACACCTACGTCTTCCTCGGCGACGGCTGTCTGATGGAGGGCATCTCGCACGAAGCCTGTTCGCTCGCGGGCACGCTCAAGCTCAACAAGCTGATCGCGCTTTACGACGACAACGGCATCTCGATCGACGGCCACGTCGAACACTGGTTCCACGACGACACGCCGAAGCGCTTCGAAGCATACGGCTGGAACGTGATTCCCCACGTCGACGGTCATGACGTCGATGCAGTGGACGCGGCCATCGCGGCGGCAAAGCGTGCGGACAAGCCCACGTTGATCTGCTGCAAGACCGTGATCGGCAAGGGTTCGCCGAACAAGGCCGGCGGCCACGACGTCCACGGTGCGGCACTCGGCGCGCAGGAAGTCGCCGCCACGCGCGCGGCACTTGGCTGGACATGGGAGCCGTTCGTCATTCCGCAAGAGGTCTATGCGGCGTGGGATGCGAAGGAGCTGGGCGCGCGCAACGAGTCGGATTGGAACGGCGCGCTCGCGCAGTATCGGGCCAAGTACCCGGCCGACGCGGCCGAATTCGAGCGCCGCGCGGCAGGCAAGCTGCCCGCCGACTGGGCCGCGAAGGCGCAGGCGATCATCGCGGGCGCGAACGAGCGGGCCGAGACGGTCGCCACGCGCAAGGCGTCGCAGCTTGCGCTGGACGGACTCGCGGCGGCGTTGCCGGAACTGCTCGGCGGCTCGGCCGACCTGACCGGCTCGAACCTCACGAACTGGAAGGCCAGCAAGCCCGTGCGCGCGGCCGGCGAGGGCGAAAGCGGCATCGTGTGGGGCAACCATATCAATTACGGTGTGCGCGAATTCGGCATGAGCGCCATCATCAACGGCATCGCGCTGCACGGCGGCTACAAGGCGTTCGGCGGCACGTTCCTGACGTTCTCGGACTACAGCCGCAATGCGCTGCGCGTCGCCGCACTGATGAAGGCGCCGTCGATCTTCGTCTTCACGCACGATTCGATCGGCCTCGGCGAAGACGGTCCGACGCATCAGTCGATCGAACACCTGGCGAGCTTGCGCCTGATTCCGAATCTGGACGTCTGGCGCCCGGCCGACACGGTCGAGACGGCCGTGGCCTGGACGCGGGCCATCGAGCGTCAGAGCCCGTCGTGCCTGGTGTTCAGCCGGCAGAATCTGCCGTTCTCGGAGCGTACCGAGGCCCAGATCGCGAACATCGCATCGGGCGGCTATGTGCTGCGCGACTGGGACGATGAGATCGTCGCGCGCAAGATCATTCTCATCGCGACGGGTTCCGAAGTGGAACTCGCCCTGAAGGCAGTGGAGCCGCTTGCGCGCGAAGGCATCGCCGCGCGCGTGGTTTCCATGCCCGCGCCGACGGTGTACGACCGTCAGGACGCCGAATATCGCGAGCGCGTGCTGCCGAAGGGCGTGCGCCGCGTGGCAATCGAGGCAGGCGTGACCGACTACTGGCGAAAGTACGTCGGGCTCGAGGGAAGCGTGGTCGGTATCGACACGTATGGTGAATCGGCCCCCGCCGGCGTGCTGTTCAAGCACTTCGGCTTCACGGTGGAGCACGTCGTCGCGGCTGCGAAGACGGCGCTCGACCAATAAGAGGACGAGAGGGGTCCGACCGCGGGGTCTCGCCCAGCCGCGCCGCCGGACTGTTGGAAAACACAGGACTTTTTTCAGCCCAAGTTCAGGAGAAACAGCATGACGATTCGCGTTGCAATCAACGGCTATGGCCGGATCGGCCGCAATACGCTGCGCGCGTTCTACGAGAATGGCAAGAAGCACGATCTCGAAATCGTCGCCATCAACGACCTCGGTGATGCAAAGACGAACGCGCATCTCACGAAGTACGACACGGCGCATGGGCGGTTCAATTCAGAAGTGGCAGTGGACGGCGATTACCTCATCGTCGACGGCGACAAGATTCGCGTACTGGCGAACCGCAACCCGGCCGAGTTGCCGTGGGGCGAACTCGGTGTCGACGTGGTCATGGAGTGCACGGGCTTTTTCACGTCGAAGGCGAAGGCCAGTGCCCATCTGCAAGGCGGCGCCAAGAAGGTGCTGATTTCGGCGCCGGGCGGCAAGGACGTGGACGCGACGATCGTCTATGGCGTGAACCACGACACGTTGAAGGCCGAACACACGGTCGTATCGAACGCATCGTGCACGACGAACTGTCTCGCGCCGCTCGTCAAGCCGCTCAACGACAAGATCGGCCTCGAAACGGGTCTGATGACGACGATCCACGCCTATACGAACGACCAGGTGCTGACCGACGTCTATCACGAAGACCTGCGCCGCGCGCGCTCTGCCACGCACAGCCAGATTCCGACGAAGACCGGTGCCGCGGCGGCCATCGGCCTCGTGTTGCCTGAGCTGGCCGGCAAGCTCGACGGCTATGCCATCCGCGTGCCGACGATCAACGTCTCGATCGTCGACCTGTCGTTCATCGCCAAGCGCGACACGACGGTCGAAGAGATCAACGCGATCATGAAGGATGCGGCCGCGGGCGAGCTGAAGGGCATTCTCGGCTACAACGATGCGCCGCTGGTCTCGGTCGACTTCAACCACAACCCGGCTTCGTCGACGTTCGACTCGACGCTGACGAAGGTGGCGGGCCGCCTCGTGAAGGTGTCGAGCTGGTACGACAACGAGTGGGGCTTCTCGAACCGCATGTTGGATACGGCTATCGCGCTCGCCAGGGCGAAGTGACGACGGTATCGGGTGCACGCCGCGAGGCGATGCGCCCGTTCGCCGATCGCCCAGATGCAAAGAGCCGCCTCATCGACGGGCGGCTCTTTGCGTTTTATGGCGTGCGAGCACCGATGCTCGATGCTGGCCTCAGTGTTTGCGATGAGGGCAGTTTTCCTTCGTACAAGTGCCGTAGAGCGCGAGCGCATGCTCTTGCAGCTTGAAGCCCCGCTCTTCGGCAATCGCTTGCTGGCGCTTTTCGATTTCGGGATCGAAGAACTCTTCGACGCGGCCGCAGTCGACACAGACCAGATGGTCGTGGTGCGTTCCCTCGTTCAGTTCGAACACCGCCTTGCCCGATTCGAAGTTGCTGCGCGAGAGCAGGCCTGCCTGTTCGAACTGCGTCAGTACGCGATATACGGTGGCGAGCCCGATGTCGAGTTGTTCGTTGAGCAAATTGCGGTAGACGTCTTCGGCCGTCAAATGGCGGACCGGACTGCGCTGGAAGATCTCGAGAATCTTCAGGCGTGGAAGGGTCGCCTTGAGCCCGATATTTTTGAGATCGGTCGGATTGGTCATGGCAAGGCATCCCTAGAGTACAATGCAGGGCTCCAATAGTAATGGGTTTTTGCGGTTCCGGTCATCTTCGGTGAAACTCGCGCGGTCTCGGCGCATGCAAAAAGAGGCCCGCTCGGTGGGTGAAATGAGTCCAAATTTTCTTTTGAAGTGTCGGGGGAGCGGCGCGCGCGGCGCGTTCGTTATCGCCGCGGCAGTTGCGCTCCTCGCTGGATGTTCGACCTACGACAGCCTCACGCAGCGCATCGCCCAAAGCATCACGCCGTATCGGATCACCGTCGTGCAAGGCAACTTCGTCTCGAAGGAGGCGGCTGCCAAGATGCACGTCGGCATGACGCGTGCCGAAGTGAAGGCCGCGCTTGGAACGCCGTTGTTGACCGACATGTTCCATGCGGATCGCTGGGACTATCTGTTCTACTTCAAGCGCGGTTCGACGGCCGTCGTGCAGCAGCGCGATTTCGTCGTCAATTTCAAGGACGATGCGGTCACGAGCTGGCAAGGTGGTGACGATCTGCCATCGGAACTCGAGTTGCTTGCCGATATCGACGGCGACAGGCGCGGCAAGAAAGCCAAGGCGGCCCAGGCCGCCGCCGCGAGTTCCGCCGCAGCGGCCTCCGAGTCGGCGGCTTCGGCTGCGGCGGCTGCTTCGGCACCGGCTGCGGCTCAGTCAGCTTCGGAAACCGCACCCGATGCCAACGCGCAGGCGGCGCAGGCGGCCAATCGCGCCGTCAATCAGACGAGTTCGGCTCCCGCGGTGCGCTCGGGCGTACCCGGCACCGGCGCTCCGTCCGGCGCCTCGCCGCAATTCCAATTCCACCGCGAGCCGCCGCCGGCCAAGCAAAACGAGAGCGAGCCGGTTGGCCCCACCAACTCGCAGTGAGTCCTATCGTCATAAGAATGAGAGCTGAGTGCCGATGAAAATCGCCATTGCAGGCGCATCGGGCCGGATGGGCCGGATGCTGATCGAAGCGGTGTTCAACGATCCGGATGCGGTGCTCGCCGGGGCGCTCGGCCGTCCGGGCGCGGCGGCGCTCGGTGAGGACGCCGGTGCTTTTCTCGGCAAGAAGACGGGCGTCACGCTGTCCGATGACGTCGATGGCGTGCTGGCCGGTGCCGATTGTCTGATCGATTTCACGCGCCCCGAAGGCACGATGGCGCATCTGGACGCGGCGCTGCGGCACGGCACCAACCTCGTGATCGGTACGACCGGCTTCGACGAAGCGCAAAAAGAGGCGCTCGCGCGCGCGGGCGAAAAGATCGGCATCGTATTCGCGGCCAACATGAGCGTCGGCGTCAATGTGACGCTGAAGCTGCTCGAGTTCGCGGCGCGCCATTTCGCCGAGGGCTATGACATCGAAATCATCGAGGCGCACCATCGGCACAAGATCGATGCACCGTCGGGCACCGCGCTGATGATGGGCGAGGCGGTGGCGGGCGCCCTCGGCCGCAAGCTCGAGGATTGCGCCGTCTATGGCCGTCACGGCATAACGGGCGAGCGCGATCCGTCGACGATCGGGTTTTCTGCGATTCGCGGCGGCGACATCGTGGGCGACCATACGGTATTGTTCGCCGGCACCGGCGAGCGTATCGAGATCACGCACAAATCGGCAAGCCGCGTCTCGTACGCACAAGGCGCGCTGCGCGCCGCACGGTTTCTCGCCGAGCGCGGCACGGGCTTTTACGACATGCGCGACGTACTCGGCTTGCGGTAATCGGCTGCGTGCGCGGAGGCGGCCGGGGCCGGCAACCCCGCACTCCCTGAGCGAGGCGAGGTCGGCGCGGTCGATGGCAAACGCGACAGGAAACACGATGGCAACTACCGGCGTAATGCACTATCTGCAAACGGGCGATGCCGTGACACACGGCGTTGCCTATCTGCTGCTCGCGATGTCGGTCGCGAGCTGGTGCTTCCTGCTCGTCAAGGCCTGGATGCTCGTGCGCGCCAAGCGCCAGGGGCCGCGGTCGGTGGCGCTCTTCTGGCAATCCGCGACACTCTCCGATGCGGTGCTCGCCCTGCGGGCCGTCGACAAAGAGCGCGTGTTCACGCCGCTCGCCGTAGCGGCACTCGAAGTCTCGCAGGCGCATGGCGCGATGGGCACGACGGTATTGCTCGCGCGGGTCGACTTCGGCGAGCGCGTGACGCGTGCGCTGCGTCAGGCGCTGCTCGTATCGCAGCGCCGGCTCGAATTCGGCCATGTGCTGCTGGCGTCCATCGGCAGCACTGCGCCCTTCGTCGGTCTGCTCGGCACCGTGTGGGGGATCTATCACGCGCTCGGCAGCATCGCGGCCAGTGGGCAGGCGATGATCGAAAACGTCGCGGGGCCTGTCGGCGAGGCGCTCATCATGACGGCATTCGGGCTCGTGGTCGCCATCCCGGCCGTGCTCGGCTATAACATCCTGGGCCGTTTGCAGCGGCAGGTGTCCGAGGATCTCGACGGCTTCGCCCGCGATTTGCAAGCCTATGTCTGCGCGCCTGAAAAGGAAGCGCGCCGGCTGCGCGACGCGCAGCTGCAGTCCTAGCTTGAACAAGCGCTAGCCCGGGAGAAGCGCATGGCATTCGGCGGATTCGATTCGAAGCAGGACAGCGCGCCGATGGCGGACATCAACATGACGCCGCTCATCGATGTGATGCTCGTTCTGCTCGTCATTTTCATCATTACGGCGCCGTTGTTCACGCACGCAATCCGGCTCGATTTGCCGAAGGTCTCGTCGGCGCCGGCGCGGCAGACTCCGCAGACGATCACGCTTTCGATCGACGACGCTGGGCACCTTTACTGGGATGGCAAGCTTCTCCCGCTCGCAGCGTTGCGCACCCGGCTGATGGCGGCCGGCAAGTCGCCGCAGCCGCCCGATATCCATCTGCGCGCCGCACGCGCCACGCGCTACGACGTCATTGCCGAGGTCATGGCGGCGGCACAGGCGGCCGGGCTCGAGCGCATCGGCTTCGTGACCGAGCCGCCCGCTGCTGCAAATCCCTGAAGCGATACCGGCGGCCGTAACATCGAACGGTATAATCGACCCTTTCTCCGCGCGCACGGTAATGGCATCCGCCATCCGAGCGCGCGTTTCGCCTGCGCGGGCGCGACAGCACCGGCCAGCGCGACGACCGCCAAGCCCTGACCACGCCATGCAAGAAAAGTATTTACCCGCCGATATCGAAGCCGCCGCCCAGGCAGACTGGCGCGCATCCAATGCCTATCTCAGCGCGGAAGATCCGGCCAAGCCGAAGTTCTATTGCGTTTCGATGTTGCCGTATCCGTCGGGCAAGCTGCACATGGGGCATGTGCGCAACTACACGATCAACGACGTGATGTACCGCTATCTGCGGATGAACGGTTACAACGTGCTGATGCCGATGGGGTGGGACGCGTTCGGCATGCCCGCCGAAAACGCGGCCATGGCCAACGGTGTGCCGCCGGCCAAGTGGACCTACGACAACATCGACTACATGAAAAGGCAGATGCAGTCGATGGGGCTGGCGATCGACTGGTCGCGCGAAGTCGCCACTTGCAAACCCGAGTACTACAAGTGGAACCAGTGGCTGTTCCTGAAGATGCTCGAAAAGGGCATCGTCTACAAGAAGACGGGCACGGTGAACTGGGATCCCATCGATCAGACGGTGCTCGCGAACGAGCAGGTGATCGACGGCCGTGGCTGGCGTTCGGGTGCGCTCGTGGAAAAGCGTGAGATTCCGATGTACTACATGCGCATCACGCAATACGCCGACGAACTGCTCGGCGATCTCGACGGCCTGGGCTGGCCCGAGCGCGTGAAGATCATGCAGCAGAACTGGATCGGCAAGAGCTTCGGCGTGAACTTCGCTTTCCCGTACGAACTCGACGGCGAGAAGAAGCAATTGCGCGTATTCACGACGCGGGCCGATACGATCATGGGTGTGACGTTCGCCGCCATCGCGGCCGAGCATCCGCTTGCCACGCGGCTGGCCCAGGACAAGCCCGAGTTGCAGACCTTCATCGACGAATGCAGACACGGCGGCATCGCCGAGGCCGATGTCGCGACGATGGAAAAAAAGGGCGTGCCCACGGGCTTTTTCGTCACTCATCCGCTCACCCATGAGCGCGTCGAAGTCTGGATCGGCAACTATGTGCTGATGGGATACGGCGAAGGTGCGGTGATGGGCGTGCCGGCGCACGACGAGCGCGATTTCGCGTTCGCGAAGAAGTACGGCTTGCCGATCAAGCAGGTGATCGCCAAGCCCGGTTGCGACTATTCGACCGAGGCATGGCAGGATTGGTACGGCGACAAGGATGGCGTGAGCTGCATCGACAGCGGCAAGTACGACGGCCTTTCGCATGAAGCGGCTGTCGATGCGATCGCCGCGGATTTGAAGGCGCTCGGCCTCGGCGACAAGCAGGTGACCTGGCGCCTGCGCGATTGGGGTATTTCGCGCCAGCGCTACTGGGGCACACCGATTCCGATCATCCATTGCCCGGCTTGCGGCGATGTGCCGGTGCCGGAAAGCGATCTGCCCGTCGTGCTGCCGGAGGACCTCGTGCCCGACGGCACGGGCAATCCGCTCGCCAAGTCGGCGGCGTTCCTGGCGTGCCAGTGTCCGAAGTGCGGCGCCGATGCGCGGCGCGAGACGGACACGATGGATACGTTCGTCGATTCCGCCTGGTATTTCTCGCGCTACCCGTGCCCCGATGCGCCGACGATGGTCGACGCGCGCACCGATTACTGGATGCCGATGGACCAGTACATCGGCGGGATCGAGCATGCGATCCTGCATCTGCTTTACTCGCGATTCTGGACGAAGGTCATGCGCGACATGGGCCTGGTCAAGTTCGGCGAGCCCGCGAAGAATCTGCTCACCCAGGGCATGGTGCTCAACGAGACCTTCTACCGCGAGGATGCCGCAGGCAAGAAGACCTGGTACAACCCGGCCGACGTCACCGTGTCGCACGACGACAAGGGCCGTCCGATCGGTGCGACGCTCAACACCGACGGCCAGCCGGTCAGTCTCGGCGGCGTCGAGAAGATGTCGAAATCGAAGAACAACGGCGTCGATCCGCAATTGCTCATCGATCAGCATGGCGCCGATACCGCGCGGCTGTTCACGATGTTCGCGGCGCCGCCCGAGCAGCAGCTCGAATGGTCGGGCTCCGGCGTCGAAGGCGCGAGCCGCTTTTTGCGTCGAGCCTGGTCGTTCGGCCACGCGAACCGCGAAAGCCTTGCCACGCGCGAGACGTTCGATGCGGCGACGCTCGGCGAGCCCGAGAAAGTGCTGCGGCGCGAGATCCATGGCGTACTGAAGCAGGCCGATTTTGACTACCAGCGGCTGCAGTACAACACCGTCGTTTCCGCCGCGATGAAGATGCTCAACGCGCTCGAAGCGGCGAAGGGCGCGCGTGCCCCGGTGCTGCGCGAATGCTACGGTGTGTTGTTGCGCGCGCTCTATCCGGTCGTGCCGCACATCACGCACGTGCTCTGGGGCGAACTCGGCTATACCGCGGAATTCGGCCCGCTGCTCGATGCGCCGTGGCCGAAGGTCGACGAACAAGCGCTCGAGCAGGCGAACATCGAACTGGTGTTGCAGATCAACGGCAAGGTCCGCGGTGCGCTGACGATCGCCAAAGACGCGCCGCGCGAAGCCATCGAGGCTGCCGCGCTCGCTCACGAGATGTTTGCACGCTTCAGCGAAGGCAAGCCGGCGAAGAAGGTCGTCGTGGTGCCGGGTCGGCTCGTGAATGTCGTCGTTTGACGATCTGACGGTTCAACTCGTGCTTCGGGCGCACCGGAACGCCGTCGGTGCCCATGCGCACAGACCCTTTTGGGAGCCAATGTGATTCGCCGATCATTTCTCGCCTTTCTGGCGGCAACGACGATGCTGAGCGCGTGCGGCTTTCAGCTGCGCGGGCAGCAGAACTACGCGTTCAAACGGCTCGCCGTCTCGGGCGGGACGCCTGTCGTCGCCGCGCGCCTCACGCGCATGGTGCAAGGTGGCAGCGACACCGTCATCGTCCACTCGCCGGCGAATGCGGACGCCATCCTGACGATCTCGGAAAGCCGCGGGCAATCGACGTTGACGCTCAATACGCAGGGCGTGGCCGAGGAGTATCTGCTGACCTACTCGATGACCTACTCGCTCGTCGGCGCGGATGGTGCGCTACTGATCCCACCGAGCATCATCGCGCTGAACCGCGCGATGACGTACAGCCCTAGGTACACGACGGCGAAACAGCAAGAGTCGGAGTTGCTTTTCGCGGACATGCAAAACGATGCCGTCGATCAGCTCACGCGCCGTCTCGGTGCCGTGCGCTCGCTGCATCCGGCGCCGAGCGAGCAGGCGCCGGCCGTCGCGCCGCGCGCGCCGCTGCCGCCGCCGCCGCTTTGATGGCTGCGCTTCCAAGTCCGGAGCACACCGCATGCAGCTACGACTCGACGCGCTCGAACCGCATCTGACCAAGGGGCTCGCGCCGCTCTACGTCGTCTTTGGCGACGAGCACCTGCTCGTGCAGGAGGCGAGCGATCGCATCCGTGCCGCGGCGCGCGCGGCGGGTTTCACCGAGCGGTCCGTGTTCACCGTCGAGCGCAGCTTCGATTGGAGTTCGCTCATTGGGGCGAGCCAGTCGATGTCGCTCTTCGGCGATCGCCAACTCGTCGAGTTGCGCATTCCTTCGGGCAAGCCCGGCAAGGAGGGTGCCGACGCGTTGAAGACGCTCGCCGCGGCCGGCAATCCCGATGTTCTGATGCTCGTCACGTTGCCGCGTCTGGATGCCGCGACGCAAAAGGCCGCGTGGTTTTCGGCCCTGGAGCAGGCCGGCGTCGCGCTGCGTATCGACCCGGTCGATCGCGCGCAATTGCCGAACTGGGTGGCCCAGCGTCTCGCGCAGCAAGGCCAGCGCGTGCCGCCCGGAGAGCAAGGGCGGCGTGCACTGCAGTTCATCGCCGAGCGCGTGGAGGGCAATCTGCTTGCCGCGCATCAAGAGATTCAGAAGCTCGGGCTGCTTTATCCGGCCGGCACGCTGACCTTCGAACAGGTGCACGACGCGGTGCTCAACGTCGCGCGTTACGACGTCTTCAAGCTCAACGAGGCGATGCTCGCGGGCGATGTCGGCAGGCTCGCGCGAATGCTGGACGGCCTGAAGGGCGAAGGCGAAGCGGCCGTCCTCGTGCTTTGGGCGCTCACCGAGGAGGTGCGCACGCTGCTGCGTATCAAGCGCGGCGCGACGGCGGGCAAGCCGCTCGCGACGCTGTTGCGCGAAAACCGCGTCTGGGGGCCGCGCGAGCGCCTGGTCGGCCCGGCGCTCGGAAGGTTGACCGAAAGCGTCCTGGAGCAGGGGCTGGTGCTGGCCGCGCAACTCGACAGGCAGGTGAAGGGCCTGACGGGCGCCATGCCGGGCGGGCGCTGGCGCGACGCGTTGCCGCCCGATCCGTGGGACGGCCTTTTCGAGCTTGCCGCGCTCGTTGCCGCGCCGGGCAAGCGCACCGCGCCCGCGCCGGGCAAGGCCGCGTGAGCGGCCGGCAACGGCGCCGGGTCCCGCGCTCGCGGCGCCTGCGGCCGGTTACGCTTACAATCGGTGCATCGCGGCTCGTCATGCCGCTATCGCCATCCCTATCTCTAATCAGCCTGAAGCATCCGCATGGCGCGCACTGCGCGCACGATCGACGAGAAGCAAGATGAATATCGACGAATACATGACCGGCATCGGCCGGCGCGCCCGCCAAGCATCGCGGGCGATGGCCCGTGCCTCGAGCGCGGCGAAAAACGATGCACTCGAGGCGATTGCCTGCGCCATCGAGCGCGAGGTGCCGGCACTGAAAGCCGCCAATGCGGGCGACGTCGCGCGCGCCCGGGACAAGGGGCTCGATGCGGCGTTCGTCGATCGGCTGACGCTTTCCGACAAGGCGATCGCGACGATGATCGAAGGGCTGCGCCAGGTGGCCGCGCTGCCCGATCCCATCGGCGAAATCGATGGTCTCAAGTACCGGCCGAGCGGCATCCAGGTTGGGCGGATGCGTGTGCCGCTGGGCGTCGTCGGCATCATCTACGAATCGCGGCCGAATGTGACGATCGACGCGGCGGCGCTGTGCCTGAAGTCGGGTAACGCGACGATTCTGCGCGGCGGCTCCGAGGCGCTCGCGTCGAACTCGGCCCTTGCAGTGTTGATCGGCGAAGGCCTCGCCGCGGCGGGTTTGCCGCGCGATGCGGTCCAGGTCGTCGAGACGGCCGATCGCGCAGCCGTCGGCAAGCTCGTCACGATGACGGAGTTCGTCGATGTGATCGTGCCGCGCGGAGGCAAGAGCCTCATCGCGCGCCTGATCGAGGAAGCGCGCGTGCCGATGATCAAGCACCTGGACGGCATTTGCCATGTCTATGTCGACGATCGCGCCGATATCGCCAAAGCGCTCGCCGTGTGCGACAACGCGAAGACGCACCGCTACGGTACCTGCAACACCATGGAGACGCTTCTGGTGGCACGCGGCGTCGCACAGGTCCTGCTGCCGCCGCTCGCGCGGCTTTATCGTGACAAAGGCGTCGAGCTACGCGTCGATGCGGCCGCGCGCGCGGCACTCGAAGTCGCACGTGGGAGCGATGCCGCGGCGTTCGCGCTCGTCGATGCGACCGAGGCCGACTGGCGCACCGAATATCTTGCACCCGTGTTGGCGATCAAGGTCGTCGATGGAATCGATGCGGCCATCGAGCACATCAACACCTACGGCTCCGCCCACACCGACGCCATCGTGACCGAGGACCACGACCGCGCCATGCGCTTTTTGCGCGAGGTCGATTCGGCGAGCGTGATGGTCAACGCCTCGACGCGGTTTGCCGACGGTTTCGAGTACGGGCTCGGCGCGGAGATCGGCATCTCCAACGACAAACTCCATGCACGCGGGCCGGTCGGTCTCGAGGGGCTCACATCGTTGAAATACGTCGTGCTCGGTCATGGAGAAATAAGGCAGTAAGAACGAACCAAAGAACGATAACCATGCTCTGGATCAAGACGTTTCATATCGTCCTCGTTGCATCCTGGTTTGCCGGCCTTTTTTATCTGCCGCGGATTTTCGTCAATCTGGCCATGGAAACCGAGCCGGCCGCTCAGCGCCGGTTGCTGACAATGGCGCGCAAGCTCTACCGGTTCATGACCTTCATTGCCGTACCCGCACTCGCGTGCGGTCTGTGGCTTTGGCTCGTCGTGGGTATCGGGCAGGGGCAAGGATGGATTCACGCGAAGCTCGGCGTGGTCGTGCTGCTCGTTCTTTACCACGCCTATTGCGGCCGCTTGCTGCACGTGTTCGAGCGCGGCGAGAATCGCCGCTCGCATCGCTGGTATCGCTTCTTCAACGAACTGCCGGTGCTGGGATTGTTGGCGGCCGTGGCGCTCGTCGTCGTCAAACCGTTCTGACGTCTGTCCATCAGGCGTCGATTTCGATGCGGCGGCGCGTCAGCGTCGCTTTCGCTTGCGCCAGCTTGTCGACGAGTTCCGCGCCGCGCGTGAGCGCCACACCGACGGCAAGAATGTCGCCGATCGCAAGATGCGACATGCGCGAAGTCATCGGAGAAAAAATATCCGTTTCCTCGGCGACGTTTGCCGATAAGCTCACCGTCGCGAGCCGCGCCAGCGGCGAGTGACTGTGCGTGATGGCAACGACGCTCGCGCCGCAGCCGAGCGCCGATTGCGCGGCATCGACGATATCGCGTGTGCGCCCTGTGTTCGATATCGCCACCACCACATCCCCTTTATTCAGCAACGCGGCCGACATCGAATACGTGTGCGGATCCCCATAGGCCACGCTCGGAATGCCGAGCCGGAAGAACTTGTGCTGGATGTCCTGGGCGGCGATGCCTGAGCCGCCCGCCCCATAGAACTCGATGCGCGAGGCCTGGCCGAGCAGCTCGACCGCCTTCGAGACGCTCGCGGCCGACAGGCTGTTGCGCACTTCGATCAGTGCGCCGATCGTTCTATCGAATATCTTCGCGATGATGCCGGGCGCCGGCTCGTCGTGGCGGACGTCGCGGTAGACCGAAGGCACGCTTTGCGCGATGCTTTGAGCGAGGCGGATCTTGAACTCGCGAAAGCCGCCGCAGCCGAGCGCATGGCAAAAGCGCGCGATCGTCGGCTGGCTCACGCCGGCTCGCTTGGCGAGTTCGGTCATCGCGAGATCGAGCACCTCGCGGGGCGTATCGAGCACGTAGTCGGCCAACTTGCGTTCGGAGGGGCGCAGTTGCATGCGCATTGCTTCAATTCGGGCGAGCATGGCAGTCGGGCCGCGCAGGGGCGGCGGGCAAGCAGTTGTCGGCGAATAGTATCGCGGTTTGTGTGTAGAAAATCTACACGAAGATCGAGCTACCGATGTCTGCGGGCGCTTAATTCATGGTTGTATAGCGACCGTTCCTCGCGGATAGGCATTGAAGTCATGTAGTTTTTCTACTAAACTGGCTGCGCTCAAAACGATTCAGCCCATCAGGCGGCCCCGTGCGGCCGCATCGCCTCACATGTAAGGCGCCGCGAGCGCCGCTTTCCGGTAAGGAGCGTTTCTCCATGGTTTCGCCGCATTCCACGCTGATTCAAGTAACCAGGCGCATCGTCGAACGGAGCCGGGCGACGCGCGAGGCCTATCTCGCGCGTATCGACGCCGCGCAAGGCCGGTTTCCCGCGCGCGGTGTCTTGTCCTGTGCCAATCTGGCGCATGGTTTCGCCGGCCTCGAAGGCAACGACAAACTCGCCATCAAGGCGCAACGCGCGCCGAACATCGGGATCGTCTCGTCTTACAACGAGATGCTGTCGGCACATGCGCCGTACAAGGATTTTCCCGACCTCATCAAGCGCGCTGCGCGCGAGAACGGCGGCGTCGCGCAATTCGCGGGTGGGGTGCCGGCCATGTGCGACGGCATCACGCAGGGCAATCCCGGCATGGAGCTGTCGCTTTTTTCGCGCGAAGTCATCGCGATGTCGACGGCTGTCGCGCTGACGCACAACATGTTCGATGCGGCCCTGTGCCTCGGCATCTGCGACAAGATCGTGCCGGGCCTGTTGATCGGCGCGTTGCAGTTCGGCCATCTGCCGACGATCTTCGTGCCGGCCGGGCCGATGACGAGCGGCTTGTCGAATGACGATAAAGCGAAGATCCGTCAGCAGTTCGCAACGGGCCAGGTCGGGCGCGACGCGCTGCTCGAAGCCGAGTCGGCCGCTTATCACGGGCACGGGACCTGCACGTTCTTCGGTACAGCGAACAGTAACCAATTGCTGATGGAAGTGATGGGATTGCATTTGCCCGGCGCGGCGTTCGTGCATCCGCACACACCGTTGCGCGACGCGTTGACGGCTGCCGCCGCACGCCGCGTGCTCGATCTCACCGTGGAGCGCGGCAATTACACGCCGATCGGCCACGTGATCGACGAGAAGGCGATCGTCAACGGCATCGTGGCACTGCTCGCCACGGGCGGCTCGACGAACCATACACTGCACCTCGTCGCCATCGCGCGCGCCGCGGGCATTGTGATCGACTGGGACGACTTCGACACCCTGTCGCAAGCGGTGCCGCTGCTCGCGAAGATCTATCCGAACGGCAAGGCCGACGTGAACCACTATCATGCGGCAGGCGGCATGGCATTCCTCGTGCACAATCTGCTCGAGGGCGGCTTGCTGCACGACGATGTGAACACCGTCGCGGGCAAGGGGCTCGCGCATTACACGCAGGAGCCGCGTCTCGTCGATGGCGAACTCGCCTGGGTACCCGGTGCCGAGACCACCGGCGATGCCAGCGTACTGCGGCCGATCGGCGAGCCGTTCCAGCCCGACGGTGGGCTGCGCCTCATGCAAGGCAAACTGGGCCGTGGCGTCATCAAGATTTCCGCCGTGGCGAGCGAGCATCGGAGCGTGCGCGCACCGGCGATCGTCTTCGAATCGCAGGAGGCGGTGCAAGAAGCGTTCGACAATGGTGAGCTCAAGCGCGACTTCGTCGCTGTCGTCCGTTTCCAAGGCGCGCGGGCGAACGGCATGCCGGAGCTTCATCGGCTCACGCCGTTGCTCGGCGTACTGCAGGATCAGGGCTTTCACGTCGCATTGGTGACCGACGGCCGGATGTCGGGCGCATCGGGCAAGGTGCCCGCCGTTATCCACGTCTCGCCCGAAGCGCTGCTGGCCGGGCCGCTCGGCAAGGTTCGCACCGGCGACATCGTCACGATCGATGCCGAGCGTGGCGTGCTCGATGTCGAAGTCGACGAGGCTGAATGGGCCGCGCGCGCCGTCGATGCGCCGAAGCATCAGGCCGAAAACGAAGTCGGCTTCGGCCGCGAATTGTTCGGCGTCTTTCGCGCGGCCGCGTTGCCGGCGGAAATGGGCGCCTCCGTGTTCGGCTCCCTCGTCCCACAGGGACTTCCGTTGGTCGTCGGAGAGCAGGCCGAACGACATATTCATGCCATCGAGCGATAAGGAGTGCAGATGAAAAAGATCGAAGACATCGTCCGGCTCGGCCCGGTCATTCCGGTGCTGGCGTTCGAGTCCGTCGAGCAGGGCGAGCACGTGTCGCGCGCGCTCCATGCGGGCGGCGTCAAAGTGCTCGAAATCACGTTGCGTACGCCGGCCGGGCTGCAGGCGATCGAGCGGGCGAGCCAGCTTGCGCCCGATATCGTCGTCGGCGTCGGTACCATTACCGAGCCCGGGCAGTGCGCGCTGGCCAAGAAAGCGGGGGCGCAATTCGGCGTGTCCCCGGGGCTTACGAAGGACATGCATAAGGCTGCTCAGGATGCCGGGTTGCCGCTCTTGCCCGGTGTCATGACGCCCACCGACATCCTGCTCGCGCTCGAACTCGGCTATGAGATCGTGAAGTTCTTCCCCGCACAGCAAGCGGGTGGCGTGGCGATGCTGCAAGCGTTCCATGGTCCGTTCCCGGCGCTCAAGTTCTGCCCGACCGGCGGCATCACCGCCGAAACGGCGCCGAATTTCCTCGCGTTGCCGAACGTCGTCTGCGTCGGCGGTTCCTGGTTGACGCCGAAGGCGGCGCTGGCCGCCCGCAACTGGGACGAAGTCACGCGCCTCGCGCGCGGCGCCTCGGAGCTGGCCGCGCATCAGCATTGACGCAGCGCGGGAAGCCGCGCTTTCTGAGCCGTTCTATCGCCGCGCCGTCTGTCCGCCTACAATGCAGCGACGGCGCGGCGCATCGCGCCCGGTCACTTACCTTCATTGCATGACAAGCCAAGGAGGGTTTCATGGGATCGGTCCACGGCGGCCTGTTGCTCCTTTACGCGGTGATCGCGATTGCAGTTCTCATCATTCTGATCACCCGCTTCAAGCTCTACCCGTTCATCGTTCTGATCCTCGTCTCGCTTGCTCTGGGCATGGCGGCGGGCATGCCGATGGACAAGATCGTCAAATCGTTCGAGGCGGGCAACGGCGGCACGCTCGGCCACATCGCGATCGTCGTGGGTTTGGGTACGATGCTCGGCAAGATGATGGCGGAGTCCGGCGGGGCCGAGCAGATCGCCACCACGCTCATTCGCTGGTTCGGCGAAAAGAACATCCACTGGGCGATGCTGTTCGTCGCCGTCATCGTCGGTTTGCCGGTCTTCTTCGAAGTCGGCTTCGTGCTGTTGATTCCGATCGCATTCAACGTCGCGCGGCGGACCGGTAAATCGCTGCTGCTGATCGGCTTGCCGATGGTGGCGGGGTTATCCGTCGTGCACGGACTCATCCCGCCGCACCCGGCGGCACTGCTTGCGGTGCAGGCGTACGGCGCGGACATCGGCAAGACCGTGGCCTATGGGCTCATCGTCGGCGTGCCGACCGCGCTCGTCGCCGGTCCGATTTTTGCGCTACTCATTTATCGCCACGTCAAACTGCCCGATACGAATCCGCTCGCCGCGCAATTCGTCGAATCCGACGAGGTGGGGGCGGCCGGCACGGGTGCGACGCGGGGCGCTTTACCGAGCTTCGGGATTACACTTTTCACGATTTTGCTGCCGGTCTTGCTGATGCTGGTAGGGAGTTGGGCCGATCTCGCCTTCGCGCCGAAGACACTGCCGAACGACTTGCTGCGCTTCGTCGGCAACGCGGATGTGGCGCTGCTCATCGCGGTGCTGGTCAGCTTCTGGACGTTCGGCGCGCTGCGCGGTTTTACGCGCGCGCAGATCCAAAAATTTTGCGGCGATTGTCTCGCACCGATCGCCGGCATTACGTTGATCGTCGGTGCGGGCGGCGGTTTTGGCGGCGTCTTGCGCGATAGCGGCATTTCGCAGCAGATCGTCGCGCTCGCCACGCAGGCGCATCTCTCGCCGCTGTTGTTCGGCTGGTTCGCCGCGGCACTGATCCGGCTCGCAACGGGCTCGGCTACCGTGGCGATGACGACCGCATGCGGCATCGTCGCACCGGTGGCCGCTGCCGGTGTGATGCACGTGCGTCCCGAACTGCTCGTGCTGGCGACGGGCTCGGGCTCGCTCATTTTCTCGCATGTGAACGATGGAGGCTTCTGGCTGATCAAAGAGTATTTCGGCATGACGGTCGGGCAGACCTTCAAGACCTGGTCTTTGTGCGAGACGATCATCTCGCTGCTCGGCCTGGCGCTCACCTTCGCGTTGAGCGCGGTTCTTTGACGCACTTGCCGGCCCCTTGGGGCCCACGGGTGCCGCAGCGGGAGGCGCAATGATTTTAATCGTGATGGGAGTATCGGGCGCTGGCAAGACGCTCATCGGCGAGCTGCTGGCCGAGCGGCTCGGCTGTGGTTTCATCGACGGCGATACGTTTCACAGCGCGGCGAACAAGGACAAGATGGCGCACGGCATTCCGTTGACCGACGACGACCGTTGGCCGTGGCTGGCTTCGATACGCGAGGCGATCCTCGAGGAAGAGAACGCGGGTGAGACGGCCGTGTTCGGCTGCTCTTCGCTCAAGCGCGAGTACCGCGACGTGCTGCGCGGCGGCGTACCGCCGGACGGCCGCGTGCATTTCGTCTATCTGAAGGGGTCGTTCGCCGTGCTGCACGAGCGGCTCGGCGCGCGTTCCGGGCATTTCTTCGATCCGGCGCTGTTGCAGAGCCAGCTCGATACGCTCGAGGAGCCGGGCGAGGATGAGGCGATCACGGTCGGCATCGAACCGGCACCCGAGGCGATCGTCGACGAGGTGCTCGCGCGGTTGAAGACGATCGGCGCGTCATAAGGTCTGTTTACATATGGAACGCACGTGCGAATGCCCGAAATCGCTCGCAGGGCAAGGAGTGAGGAGCGCCGTTTGGCCGAGCCAAACAAGCGACGATCGACGCCGCCATGCGGGCGATTTCGGGCATTCCCCTGGAATGAATTTTCAGTTTGGGGTTGCCACGAGAAC